>ERZ795043.336-NODE-336-length-46402-cov-7.519732_pt1 | contig 46402 bp, 35 predicted proteins | sample MGYA00375127_ERZ795043 | MGnify/ENA primary metagenome ERZ795043 (study PRJEB30172, sample SAMN05518447) | compost metagenome | isolation source: Feedstock adapted compost from Newby Island compost facility, Milpitas, CA | place: USA:Newby Island compost facility... | reverse complement strand
CCGCTTTTTGGTGAAGGCTTTAGCCTTCACAACCTTGCCGTCGAACAGGACGGAATCGGGTGATCGGTCGCGGTGGGACCCGACCCTCCAAGGCGTCCAGTGGACGCGGCCAACTTTCACGTCCACCGTTCAACTGCGTTTCCTGCAGGCAATTGTGATGCGTGGCCCGGCGGACCTTGACCTTGACGAATGTGCCCCGGTGACATAGGCTTGAAGTTGACGGGGATGGAGTCCCCCGTTAAATGCCCTATCGGGCTGATGACTCCTACCGCGCAGGCATTTGCACGGCAGGGGTCGCAGCTCGCTCAGCCGACCCGCTGCACAAGCGGGTTTTTCGTTTTCTTGCCCGCGCGACAGTCTCCAAAGTTCGTTGCAGGTATAAGGGTGTCCTCATGGCTGTTGTGGAAAAGCTGTTTTACCTCGCTCTGGCAGGGGCACTGGGCACTTTGGCGCGTTACGGCCTGGCCGGCTTCGTTCACCGTCTCAATGGGGTCAGTTTTCCCTGGGGTACGGTGACGGTGAATATTCTGGGATGTTTTGTGGCTGGATTCGTATGGAGTCTTTTGGAAAGCCGCTGGGTTCTGCCTCCGCATCTCCGGGTCGCTGTGATGGTGGGCTTTTTCGGAGCTTTCACCACCTTTTCCACTTTCATGCTGGAAACCACGGAACTCGTGCGATCAAGCGAATGGCTGCTTGCTCTGGGGAATCTCGTGCTCCAAAATGGCCTGGGGTTGATGGCCATCGTTGTGGGGGCCTTTCTGGGCCGCATTCTGTGATGTGACGGAGTCGATGACATTATGAAACTTCCTTACGAGGCCTATCTGCTGCGGATTTTTATTGGGGAAAGCGATCGCGTGGGAAACCGACCGCTCTATGAGGTCATCGTGGAAGAGGCCCGCCGTCGCGGTCTGGCTGGGGCTACCGTGATCCGTGGTTTTCTGGGGTTCGGCGCGAATAGCCGAATCCACACCGCCAAAATCCTTCGTCTCTCCGAAGACCTTCCCGTTGTCATAGAGATCGTGGACGCAGAAGAGAAAATCGAAGCGTTCATCCAGGAACTGGACGGAATGATTCACGAAGGTCTCGTGACGCTGGAAAAAGTGCGGGTCATCGCATACCGCCACAACAAAAAGGCAACATCCTGACCTTCGGCGCGGCTTACGGCAAGTTCGGCTCCGAAACAAGGGACGCTAGCTCTCCCCTTCGGTGGTTGGCCTATCCCAGTTGGACAGAATTTCCTTGACCAGTTTGACCGCGTGGGGGATGGCTGCCGCGACTGCGGGCGTGCACTGTTCACCAAACGTCAGGACATCTTCCGCCTCGATCGCCACAAGGACGATCGCATCATCGGAGGGTAGATGCAGGCCCATCTGACGGCCGAAGGCCAGGGCCGTGGGAAGATTGACATCGTGAGCCGAGGCGCTGTGCTGGGTGGGGATCTCACTGGGGTGGAGGATCCGAATGGTTCCCGGCGCCGCACCTGTCTGAATGGCATCGATGATAATCGCGCGATCGAATCCTGTCAGCCGTTCCATCAACCGCAGTCCGCCCCAGTGATCCTCGTCGATTACAACATCCTCTTGCGGGGGTAAAACCTTCTGGAGTTCCTGGACCACGCGAAGCCCCACCGAGTCATCGGAAAGGATAGGATTTCCCAGGCCAAGCACCAGCGTCCGTTTCATGGTGGGTGGCAGTGATTCACAGGTCATGGAGGTCGGCGAGCCACAGCCGAATTTCTGTGGCATATTCGGAGGCCAAATCGCCCTTGACCAGTTCCCGGAGAAACTCCGAGGCCCCATTCCTGCCCAGGTCGGCCGCCTCCGCATTGTCAAAACGCTTGGACGGATCGGGCGCGATCAAGAGGCGACAGAAACTGACCAGGGCCTCACTCTTCAGGCACTCGGGGGGCAGGATCGTGTGCAATCGCTGCGGCAACAGCCGTTTGGCTTCCAGCAACTCGGCACGTTGTAGATTCGGTGGAAAAACTGGCTGACCGGACAGCATCTCGATGAGGACATAACCCAAACTGGCCAAATCCGAGCGCGGCGAAATATCCGCACCGTCGCTGTCCAGGACCTCCGGCGCCGCGTAAAGGGGGGTGCAACTTCTGCGTGACGGCGGTTTATCCAGATCGACCGCCGATCCCACATCCACCAGCTTGGCCGTGCCAGTTTTCTTTAGCATGATGTTCGAGGGCTTGATGTCCCCGTGGACGATGCGCCCTCTGTGGAGGGCGGCCAGCCCGGCCAGGCAATCTCGCACGATCGCCACCGCAACTCCCGGTTTTAGCCGCGGCTGCACCGGCCCGGCTGTGACCACAACCTCGTTGAGATACCGCCAGCGGATGGGCTTCACCCGTTGCTCCAAAAGCTGGTACATCCGGTTGGTGAGCAGGCGGGCGAGATCGTAGCCGTCCACCCATTCCATCTCCATAATCCGGATGCCGTCCCGCTCCAGCCAGTTGTGGACGTCCAGAAGGTTGTCATGTGCAATCTGGGCGACACGGCTGGACACCCAACCGATCCGCTGCATCGCCTCCTCATAGGCGGCTTCGCTGGGATAGGGGTCAGGGGCGAAGAATTTGAGGGCCACGGGCAAGGTAAAGCCGTCGGCCCCTCGCCGCTGACTGAGATACACGACACCCTGTCCACCGTGGCCCAGTCTGCGAATCAGTTGAAGATGCTCCGTCCAGTTGAGACGGCGTCTCTGATCGATGAGGTCGTGATAGGCCTCCACGAGAGCCTGGAGACGCTCCCGATTTTGCAAACCACCCCACGTTCGCGTCAGGCCGATATCGTCTATCGTGGTCGATGTTTCCATAGCCAAGCTCGTCCCTTTCCCAACGCGCCCCACATCCATGTGACACCAATTCCCTAATGATAAGTTCACCGCGGCCCAAGAGCAAACGCATTTCTGCCCTGGCCTGGCGAGATTACCGGTGCGGTGTTTCATTGAACCACTCTGAAGATGGGTACCCCTTCGGGCAGATGCGTGAGGAAATTGAGGAACCCAACGAATCCACACCCAGACTGAGAAACTTGCCGGGCATGAGGATCGCGACCCTCAATGCGTCCCTACGACGCGACCCAACTCCATTTTGTAGCGACGGATGAGATGCCACGGTCGCCGTGTGTGGTAGGGGCAATTCATGAATGGCCCCTACCGTAATTGGCACCACCGTTTAACAAGCAAGCGAACCGAGCCGTTGAAGCCCCGTCGGTGAAGTGCATTGGAATCTGCCTTGAGAAGGAGGTGTGTTGAAAAATCCTTCGGAGGGGCACACAAGTCGTGTCCGGTAAAAACGAAATGGCTTATCCGAGGTCAGGGAAGCGGGGCTGACAAGCAGGTCTCTCCGGGCTGGATCTCGCTCCTGCGCGAGGTCGTCCGGAAGCCTGCTTCCCCGTCGGCGGAGGAAAAGTGGGGAAAAGAGGGGATGTATCAGCCCTCCGACTTGTGGATGCTCGTTAACTTGTGGACGCCCGTCGATCCTGGTGTTACAATAGGCCAGTGCGTAATACGAAACCTTGCCCAGCCTCGCTTGTGTCGGGCGAGGAAGTGTTTTGTGTACCGCGTTTCAAGTCGCTCAGCCCCGTCCCTTGATGCCATGACCCGTGTTTCCCGCCATCCGCTTCTTTCCGGTTGGACCATCATCGCCTGCGCGATCGTGGGACTCGTTCTCGGCCCACAGGCAGATGCTCATTTTCTGGTTCTGATCCCCAATCACGATGTGGTTGAGGAACCTTCCCAGACGAAGCTGGTGTTTGATATCCAGTTCACTCATCCGATGGAGCAAGGGCCGATCATGCCCATGGCAAACCCGGTCCGGTTTTTCGTTGTTCACAAGGGTCGGGCTGAGGATCTGAGGTCCGCACTCCAACCGCGCATCCTAGAAGGTCAACCGGCCTATACGGCTCAGTTTCAGTTGAAGCAACCCGGCGATCATGTTTTCGCGATTGAGCCAGCGCCCTACTGGGAGAAACTGGAAAAGAAGTGGATTATTCATTACACCAAGGTGGTGGTGAATTTTCTGGGTGACGACGGGCAGTGGGAGCGTCCCATCGGTTTGCCGGTGGAAATCCAGCCCCTGACGCGGCCCTACGGTCTCTGGGCGGGGAACACGTTCCGTGGGATCGTGCTGCACGACGGAAAGCCCGCCCCGTTTGCCCGGGTGGAAGTGGAATACTGGAACCGGGATCGCCGCGTCCAGCCGCCCAACGGAAGCCTGGTGACGCAGGTCGTCAAGGCCGACGGCCAGGGTGTTTTCTGCTACACCGTTCCCTGGGCCGGTTGGTGGGGCTTCGCGGCACTGATTGAAGGAGAACAGCGACCAGGCCCCGACGGCCAACCCGCCGACGTCGAATTGGGAGGCCTCATTTGGGTGCGGGCAGTGGACCCGGCTTCGGTTGGCTCGGCCAAAAAAGTGTCCTCGCCGTGATGGCCTGGTAGGTTAGAGCCTCGGCAGATCGGAAGTATAAATCTAGAAGACATCTTGATAGGCTAACTTCCGCCTTTGACATCGATTTGGAACGCCACAAGCCATGCATATTCCGGACGGAATTCTGACGACCACGACCGCGGGAACGCTGGTGACGGCTGCGGGCTGGGTGGGATCCTTTGCTGGGATCGGTCTGGGGCTGGCCAGGCTGGAACCGGATCAGATTCCCCGTGCAGGGTTGCTCACCAGCCTTTTTTTCATCGTGTCGCTCATCCAAATTCCCATGGGCCCGGTTGCTTTTCACCTGGTGCTTACAGGGCTTATGGGGCTCGTGCTGGGATGGACGGCCTTCGTCGCGGTCTTTGTGGCGACCGGGCTTCAATGGCTTTTTTTTGGGGCGGGCGGATTGACAACACTGGGCATCAACACGTTCAACATGGCGTTTCCCGGGGTGCTGTGCGGGTATCTGTTCCGGGGATTCGTTCGCTCCTCGAAACCCTTTCTGGTCACGGCGGGTGGATTTGCCGCGGGAGCAACGGCCGTGCTCCTCAGCGCGTTTCTGACCGCTTTGTGCGTGTCGCTGGCCGGACAACAGTTTCATGTCCTCTCCTGGATCGTGTTTGCCAGTGACGGCGTCCTCGCTTTGGGAGAAGGTTTCATCACCGCGGCGGCCACTTTTTTTCTTCGACGCGTCCAGCCCGAGGTGTTCGGTGCACCACTTCTGACGCCTGAATCAGGATGACTCGTAAAAAGAATTTCCCGCATCGACGACGGCACTCTTGTCCAGGAGGGTGATCGAAGTGTTGCGACAGTCCTTCACGGTGAAATGGGCATTGCTTCTCTCAATGGCCTGCTGGGCGCTCAGCCCAGGAAAAGCCACGGCCCATACGCTCTACCTGTTTGCCTCCGGCGAAGGGAAATCGATTAAGGGCCAGGTGTTTTTACCGGGCGGAACAGGCGTGCCGGACGCCGAAATCAGCTTGACCACCCCGGATGGGAAGATTGTCGCCAAAACGAAGTCCGATGCAGAGGGAAAGTTCACGCTGGACGCCCCTTTCCGCAGTGATTTCAAAGTCGTCGCCATAACCGCTGATGGCCACCAGGCTCAGTGGAACGTTTCCGCCGCGGAACTGGCCGAGTTGCCAGGTCCACCCAGTTCATTGAGTGGTAAGCCCGAGGGGAACTCCTCGGACGTTGCGGATCATTCTCCGCCTACCACCCCAGTTTCCTCCGGTAGTCACAGTCAGCAGGAATCGCCAGCGACGGGAATCGCCGCTCCTCTCGCCGATTTAAGGTCAGAAATGAACACGCTCAAAGCGCAACTTGTCAAACTCCGCGAAGAATGGCAGGAGTTTCGCGCGACCACCCAGTTGCGTGACGTGCTGGGCGGATTGGGCTATATCCTTGGCATCACAGGGATTGCGTTCTATATTCTGGCGCGAAAGCGAGAGCGCTGGTGAATCTTCGCACCGGGTGTGCCATTTCGCATCAGATTGCCGACAAATCGGGCTGCTCTGATGAATCGCCAGTGGGATGAATTCGAACTAGCGGCGGCTCCCGGCCCGCGGATCATCGACGCGTTTGATCCGCGGCTGCGGGTGATCGCGCTTCTTCTTTTCGCCACGGCGACTGTTTTCGCCAGGCAGGCACTGACCCTTGCTGGACTCGGTGTGTTGAGTGGCCTCCTTCTGGCTCTTGCCCGTTTTTCTATGCGCCGCACGCTGCGGCGGATTCTTCCCGTGGTGGGGTTTGGAGTGATTCTGGCCGGTGTTTTGCCCTGGACGGTTCCCGGCCAACCGCTGGGCCCCGGCTGGCTCGCCCACGCAAGCTGGGATGGTCTGTATCAGGCTGTGATGATCTGGGCCAAAGCCACCATCGTTCTGGGCGGTGCCGCCGGCTTGGTGGGCACGCTGGAGATTCCCGTGCTGGGGCACGTGCTCGCCCATTTGCGTCTTCCCCGCAAGCTGGTGCAAATCGTCCTGCTGAGTATTCGCTATTTGAAAGTTCTGGAAGACGAATACCATCGCCTCCACACGGCGGCGAGAATGCGGGCGTTTCGTCCCCGGTGGAACCGGTGGACTTTTCACACCTACGGCCAGATGGTTGGCATGCTCATCGTCCGCAGTCTTGCTCGATCGGACCGCATTCTGGCAGCCATGAAGTGTCGCGGATTCAAGGGGTATTTCTATCTGTGGCGGCATTTCCATTTCAGTTGGCGCGATGCTTGGTTCGTGGCGGCCCTTTCTCTGGCAGCACTGGCCTATTTGCGACTGGAGCGTCTGCTGTGACGGTGCCACGCAACTTGCATAAGACGCCCACTGAACCCGGGGATTCCCGGCTCACCGAGCCCCCCGAGAACTCCCTTCCCGCGCCGCCTGCCGTCGCCAATCACCCAGCCGTCCAAAGCAGCGCGCAACCCGATCCTGTCGGGTGCGAGCCCTCGTCGCCGCTCATCCGACTGGAAGACATTCATTTCCAGTATGAAGGGCAGCCCCCTCTGTTTCAGGGGCTTGCGTTTCAGCTCCGCGCCGGAGAGAAGCTCGGGATCATCGGGGCCAACGGAAGCGGTAAGACCACGTTTCTCCTCATGCTCATGGGCTTGGTGCAACCCCAGAGAGGAATGATCGAAATTTTCGGACGGGTTCGCAGCCGGCCCGGTGATTTCGACGATCTGCCGGGAAAAATCGGCCTGCTCTTCCAAGACAGTGATGATCAGCTCTTCTGTCCCACAGTGGCCGAGGATGTCGCGTTTGGGCCATTCAATCAGGGAAAGAGCGTTGTCGAAGTGCGCCAGATCGTTCGTCGCACACTGGCAGAACTGGGACTGGAGGGCTGGGAGAATCGCATCACGTACCGACTCTCGGGCGGAGAGAAAAGACTCGTCGCGCTGGCCACTGTCCTGGCGATGGATCCGCAAGTTCTTCTTCTGGACGAACCCACCGCGGGTCTGGATCCCACGGCGTCAGCCCGGGTGGAAAGCATTTTGGCGAGTCTGCCGCAGGCGATGATTATCGTCTCCCACGATCGGGATTTTCTGGAGCGGCTGTGCCATCGCCTTCTCATTTTGCAGGAAGGGAGCTTCGTTCCCTACGGAAAAGAAGGTTCCGGGAACTGATGCGTCTAGTGCGGTCATACTGCGGACAATCTGGGACCGGGCAGTCCTTTCGGCGCTATCTCTATCTTCCTTCTGCCACCGGAAAAGGAAGGCAGACCTCGACAGCGCCGTGCGCAGGATAGAAATTCAGCTTGAAGGAACCTCCGTGTCAGGTCCACGTTGGATCATCCATTTCACCGCTCCAATTTCATCTGCTTGTGTCACTTCCTATTGGAAGGTAGGGGCAATTCATGAATTGCCCCTACCGGAATGCGGCTCGTCAGGCCGACGATATTGTTGAAGCACTTCATATGGAGTGCCTCGACAACAGTTTGAACCCTAGCTCGCGCAAAGGTTCGTACAAAAAGCGGGGTACATGAGCAGGGCCGCGAAGTGGTCTCGGCTAAATACTCGGTAACAGGGTTTTGCCCGTCGGTTTGGGATCTTCCGTTCCCGGTTTTGCACGAACCATCGCAAACGCCATTCCAACTCTCCGGGCAATAACGCAAAAAGCACCGCGGCATGAGAAGAGCACGAGAGCATCGCCGCGAACGGCAGGAGTACCGTCGCACATGTCACAAGACACGGCCTCCACCTGTTACGCGCCGATCGAGAGCGTGTCGCACGGATCGACACCCTTCCAGCAAAAGTGCCAAGACTTCACAATGAAAAGGAGTGTCTTCGCCAGCTTCGTCCCGGGGCAAAAAACGGTGCAAGGGTTGGAAGGCGTGGCGCCGTTCCAAAGGAGCGAAACAGTGGTTCTCCACCAGACAGAACCCAGTTACGTCAAACTCCACGCCAATGGTGAACTGAAGCAGCGCGCGGAGACGGCCATCGCTCGGCTGGCGGAATGCACCCTCTGCCCCCGGCAATGTGGAGCGGATCGGTCACACGATGAGCCGCGGGGTTCGTTTTGCGGCATTGGTCGATACGCCTGGGTCTCCAGCGCCTTTCCTCATCACGGCGAGGAACCGTGCCTTCGCGGTTGGAATGGCTCGGGAACGATTTTCTTCTCCGGGTGCAATCTCCGCTGTGTATTCTGCCAGAACAACGACATCAGTTGGTACCGCACGGGCTCCCCCTGCGATGCCCAGCGCCTGGCACGACTGATGATCCGGCTTCAGGAATTGGGTTGCCATAACATTAATTTCGTCACGCCCAGCCATGTGGTCGCGCAGATACTGGAGGCCCTTCCCATCGCCGTGGAAGAGGGTCTGCGAATTCCCCTGGTTTACAACTCAGGTGGTTATGATTCGGTGGAAACACTGCACCTCCTCGACGGAGTGATCGATATCTATATGCCGGATATCAAGTTCACCGATCCCGCGGTTGCGGAGCGCTTCGCGCATGCGGCCGACTACTGGGACGTTTGTCGGGCGGCCGTCCGCGAGATGCATCGGCAGGTCGGCGATCTCATCCTCGATGAGCGCGGCCTGGCCGTGCGTGGGCTTCTCGTGCGCCACCTCGTGATGCCCAATGGTCTTGCTGGCACCGAAAAAGTTATGCGATTCCTGGCCGAGGAGATTTCCCCGCATACCTATGTGAACATCATGGCGCAGTATCGGCCGGAAGGTCGGGCGTGGGACTTTCCCGAAATTGCGCGGCGGTGCACTCCCCAGGAATATCAGGAAGCCGTGGCGATGGCCCGACGGGCGGGTATCTACCGACTGTGCCGCGATTGATGGCTGACGGTCGTTCCGCAGAAGAAAAGTCCGGCCAATCGGTGAGCTTTGGGAGAATTGCGAGAACCTCTCTACCATTAGCGGTGGTTATCAGGAAGAATTTCGATGTCCAGAAGGAAACCGTTGGGACTTTTCATTACTGGGACCGACACAGGGGTGGGAAAAACCTACGTCGGGGCGCTCATTGCCCGAGAGCTCGTCCGGGCCGGACTCCATGTGGGCGTTTACAAACCCGCGGCCAGCGGTTGTGTCCGGCAAAAAGGGGAGCTCATTTCGGAAGATGCGTTGACCCTGTGGGAGGCCGCTGGAAGACCGCTCTCGCTGGCGGAAGTGTGTCCTCAGCGTTTCGAGGCCCCGCTGGCCCCCCACCTTGCAGCGCGGCTGGAAGGAAAAGCCGTTGATCCCCGGCTTCTGCGTGAGGGCCTTCGCCCGTGGCAGCAGTGGGCGGACGTGGTGCTCATCGAGGGTGCCGGCGGGCTCATGTCGCCCATCAGTGACGAAGATTATGTGGCCGATCTGGCTTATGAGTTTGGCTATCCTCTGCTGGTGGTGAGTAAGAATGTTCTGGGAACGATCAATCACACACTCCTGACACTCATCGCTGCCACCACATTTCGCGAGGGGCTGGAAATCGGGGGGATTGTTCTCAACGAACCCCATCCTCGCGATCCCCAGGATATCAGCGTCGAGAGCAACCTCGCCGAGCTCGCCGCTCGGTGCGTACCGCCCGTCCTCGCCCAGGTGAAACATGGGGAAAACCGATTTGAGCCTGCGGTGGAGTGGAGCGCGATTGTGCAAAAGGCCCGGCCGAAAAAGTTGCCGGATTGGTAAAATCGTACCCCGTGCGGCGGCGTTGACTGCTGATACGGTGTGAATACGCTGTCATCCGGCCAGGATGGTATAACTGCTCAGTGCGGGCACGGTTTCTACTTACCTGTCCTGGTTCATCATGAAGACGATTCGTGAATTGCTACCGAAGTCGGGTCTGGCAAGCCTGGATGAGTTCCTCGGTGATTCGTCAATCGGCCTACCAAGATCTAATTCACTTGGCCACGTAGGGGCAATTCATGAATTGCCCTTACCGGAGTCGATCGGTTGACCGGCGTTTTTCCCAGGCGTATGACCGAGGTTTTGTGCTTCCAAAACCCAGATTCTCGGCCCATGCCTCCCCTGAAAGTGAGTGAACTTCGGCATCAACGGGCTTTTGTGAAGGTCCAATCGGGGTGACTAAAATAAAAGAGTATGAGCACGGCAAGTACCATCACCCGATATTACGGTCCGGCCTGGGAAGAAGATCCGCCGCTTCTCGAATGGGATGATTGGCCGGTTCGGGACCACCCTGCGACGGCGGTCCTGCTGTTACTGACGTTGGCCTGTGCATCGGCCGGGGTTTTTCTCGTGACCGGAAGACTTTTCTGGACGGTCTTCGCGGACCTGTTTCTGGTCGCGTCGTTCGCCAGGGCACTCCTTAAGGCAACATACCGCCTGGGACCGTACGGCGTGGAACGGATCGTCTTCGGCAGGCTGCAGCGGATTCCCTGGCGGGCCATCCGCGCTGTTCGCATCGTCGATCAGGGGGTGTTTCTCTTCGACACGCGGGAACCAACTCCGGTGGATGTCCTCCGCGCGGTTTTCGTGCCGTTCGGTCCCCACCGGGAGGGAGTGCTGGCGCGGCTGGAGTTTTATCTCGCCTCCCGCCGCGCAGTATCCGAAGCCGTCAGTCGTCGGCAGACACTGGCCTGAAGAGAGCTTGTTGACTTGCCTCAGATCTGAGCCTGCGCACCTAGTTTGAATGGCAAGTTTCCCACTGCGAGGAGTGTTTCAACTTTCTCTTTCCGGTTACGCATCATGGGTGTAAACGAGCGGGCATAAGTCGAAGGGGCAAACAAAAACCGGCCTGGGCATCAACGCCTCAGACCGGTCAATTGATTCGATTACAGCCCTGACGGAACAATTCCGAGTTGGTTACCCACCCGAACTGGCCGGAAGGAGCAAGTGCTCCTCAGTTTATGATCGCCAGCGCATGCTGTTTTCGATCAGGGATCACAACAGGCGACCGCACGACGGGCCAGCAGTCGATGGTGCACATGGCATGGCCGAACCGGAACGTTGACCACGGTGGGCACCAGCTTGCACACCTTCACCGGGACTTCCTTTTCCACGACCTGCGGCACGAGCACCGTGCATTTCTTGACGACCGGTTCGCAGACTTTCTTCCAGGTCGTGACGCAGACCGGCTTCGTCACCGTGTGGGGAACGCACTCGTAATAGCAAACCTTTTTGGTGTACTCATAGCGTTCCCATTCGCACCATTTGCGGATCCCCTGCCGCTTCTGAGGCTCCCAGACGCACTTGGTAATTTCGCAGGGTTCCTCAACAATTTGGGGCTTCCACACTTTGACTGTGATTTCCTTCGCCACCGGATTGGGCACCCAAACTTTGCACACGCAGACGGGCTTGGGCGGGCAGCAGGCGCCGTCGCTGGGCGGATCAACGATCACCCGGCGATGGCAATGCCGGCAGATTCCGTGTACCGGCTCACACGGTCGCTCTTCCCAGTGGCCTTCATCCACGCAAATCTTCCGGGGTTCCTCAACTTGCACCCACTTGCAAGCCTTGCGCGTCCCGGGCTCCTTCACGATTTTGGGTACGTAAACCGTATATTCATACGGTTCACTCTTCCACACCGGGCGATAGCCCACGCACTTGATTTCCTTTACCCGGGGCTCGAGTTTCCACTCGGTGCAGGTCTTCTCAATGACCTGCGTTTCCTTCACCCAGTTCACCCGATAGGTCGTGTACTCGCGTTGCTGGGGGACATACTCGACACAGCGGACCTTGCGCATTTCCGTGACCCACTGCCGGGTGAGCACCGTCTTCTGAACGCAGGTCACTTCCGGTGCGCACGCCGGCTGACAGGCCGGTTGACAGGCCGACTCGCTGGCCGACTGGGCCCAAACCGCCAGTGGCACAAGGAGAAATCCCAGCGCCAACAACCCTCCAACGGCTTTCCTGACCATAACTCCCTCCTCCATTTCATAGAGACAGCGGGAACCATCCTCGACCGGTCGGGAACAACTCCCAGCGCGGACCGGTGAAACGTTGCCATCACTTTCGGGACTTGTAGGTGCTGACCCCCCTCCCGGACATCCCATGAGATTAAGAACCAAGATGCGGTCCTTTCGCGATCGACCGCTTACTATCCCCCACTCGCAGAACCCGCAAATTCGCTGCAGGCATTAAAGACTTCCTCGTTTTTCCAGCTTGATAGTACGACCTTGCCATTTGTCCGTCAAGTACCCACCCGATGATTTCCATCATTTTTCCACCATCATTGCTCAAAATACCCCGGGGCGGTTCCATCACCCCAAAAAACCCCAGCGTGCCGTGCGTCTGCTGTAACCGCGCTGATCAGAAGAAAACGGGTCCAACCGGTTCAGCTTTCCCGCTAGAAAAACGTGCGGAGAATTCGCCGTGAACACCCGACGCACCTCGTGTCAATAACCCAAGTGGTGGGGTCACCCCATCCAGCATTTCCACTATAACCGGCACAATCCGGAAAATCGTTGACAAACGAACTCGGGGTGACTATAAATCTATCCAGCTTAGCCAATCGGGCAAATTTGGCGATTTTGACACGTGGCCAGCACAAGCAGGGAGCAAGCGCGTTCTGTTGTTTGAATCTCTTCCGTCATCGAACGAACCGCGCATTCGTGAGTGTGCCGAAACACCGCGGTTGAGTTCCGTGTCGGCCGTACCGGGTATTACAGAGGAGTGACAGCTATGCGACTTGGCAACATCTTCCGCAATCGAACAGTTCGTTCCGCTCGGAAACCCGGCCGTCCCGTTCGCGGCAAGGCACGTTCGGCCCGGCGGCAACTCGTTTTGGAATCTTTGGAGCAACGCCATCTTCTCAGCGTGGTCACCATCACCGCGGATGATCTCGGAGGCAACGGAAGCAACAACTCCCTGGCCGACGAGTTTCGGTTGCTCCGCAACGGCACCGACCTTGAAGTGTACATCAATGGAAACCTGTCCAGCACAACTCCCCTGGCGGGCCTCACCGGGATCAACGTGCTGGGCTCCTCCGACTCCGACACGTTGATCATCGATCTGTCCGGCGGAACGTTCGCCGTGCCCATCTATTTTGATGGAGAAGCCCTCGGCTCAAGCCTTGTGGATTTGGACCAGCTTGTGCTGGTAGGCAATCCCGGCAGCCCAATCGGTCGAATGAGTTACTTTGCCGGAGCCCTTTTCGGAGGCGGTGCTGATGATGGTCAGATCGTCATCGACCCGGACGACAATGCGGGCCCGGGTGCCGGTTATCCCGGCCACCCAGGAGCGTGGAACGGCGATGAGATGTTCATCACGTTCCAGAATCTGTCTCCTGTTACCGACACGGTTCCTGCGGCACAGCTCGATATCTTCGCCACCAATGCCTCGGAGATCATTTCGATTGTCGATGGTCCCGTCGTCGGCACCGATCAAACGATTACAGTCCGCTCGGATAGCGGCACGTTCGAGGCGTACAGCTTCGCCAATAAAACGCGGGTAACGGTTAACAGCCTCGACGGCAGCGACGTTTTCAACCTGAATTACCACGTGGCCGTGCCGGGGCTCCAGTTCCTCGACATGTATGGCAATGAATTCACGGGAGGTACGCTGGAGTCGGACGACGCCAAGGGAGAGACGTTCAATATTCTGGCTACCGGTCCCGGCCCCCAGAGCAACCGAATGTACGGCCAGAATGGATCGGAACTTTACACGAACGCGGCCACCAAGTATCTGGACGCCATTCAGAGTAACGTGCAGATGCATGGGCAGGCCGGGCTGTCTGTGATTGATCTCTCCGACATCAACGACCCAACCGGCGACAATATTCAGTTCTTCGGTGATCGGATCATCGGAGCATCGCCGGGCACCATTGAGCTTTATTTTGCGACCATCGAAGACATCCGCTTCGAGGCCACTTCGGGCGACGACGTCATCACCATTCTGTCCACCTTCGCTCCGTTCCAGTATCGCATTTCGGGCGGTCCTGGCTCTGATGTATTTCGGGTGGGATCTTACGGTCCGCCAACGGCTCTCAACTGGGCACCGTTTGGAACGGGGGTGAATACCATCGGTCAAATCAAAGGTCAGCTCACGATCATTCCCGGCCCGGCGAGCGATACAGGGGTGGATTCGCTTTACGTGGACGATTCCGGAGGATTGCTGGGCTATACGACTGCTCAGATCAATGATGCGGCGGGCGGGAACGTTCTCTCGCGAACGACCACGCTGCTCAACTTTGATGCAGCCGCCCCCATTCGGTATGAACACACTCCCGGCGGATCGACGCTGGAAAATCTCTACATTCACACGTCCAAATCTGCCGACACACTCACCGTTAACGCCACCACGGCGGACCACACTGAGATCAATCTGGGGCCCGGCAACGACGCGTCCACGCTCCACATTAATGGTGACGGTCTGGGAGGGGATAACGTCTTTCTGGGTGGCACGGGAGCAGATCGATTCGTGCTCAATATCACCTCGGACCTCGGTAGCTCAGCGATCCTGCCGCTGACCGGCCTGCGTATCGAGGGGAATGACCCGGCCGGCAACAGTTCACTCCGCGACGTGCTGGAAATCGTCGATATCGGTGGAGGTGCGAGGAATATTGACTTCGCTTACCAGGCGGGTGGGGGCTTGCTTGTTTCCGGTTTCGCTGTTCCCGTCGATGTCAGAACCATGGAGACCGTCATCTATGCTGGTGACGGTTGGAGCGACGATGCCATCTCCGTGACGGGGACCAGTGGCGATGATGCGATCACAGTGGCTCCCACCGACTGGGATTCTGCGCTGGTCTTCCTCGGCGGCGATCCGTGGGATGGTCCGAATGAGGGAGATTTCTTCGATCAATTCCCGGGCCTGGCCGGGGGCGGAACCGGTCCTGACCTGGCCATTTCGGGTGCGGCCAATCTCACGGTAGACACCGCCGCTGGCGGCGGAGACCAACTCTACGTCTATGCTCCCAGCGAGGACGATCTCGTTGATCCCGCCACAACCATTGATCCCTTCGGATTTGGAACCGGGGTGATCGTGCCGGGATTCGGGGCGGGAAATGCCTACGATACCATCTTTGCGTCCGACAATAGCGTCACGATTGTCAACAGCTCGACGGGCACTCTGCTGCCTCTCTCCATCGTGGGTGGATCGCTCGTTCAGACGGATCCCAACGCCTTTGGGCTCGTTGTCAACGCCGGTTTTGAGGCCGCCCCTGCCCCGTGGGGACTCGCTGACGACATCAATGTGGATCCCTCCGGCAATTTTGCGATGCTCATTAACGGCGGCGATCCCGTCCCCGCGTTCGCGCCCAATGGAGATTCGCTCAATCTGTTCTTCTCAGGTCCCATCGACATCTGGGCAGACAAGAGCACACCGACCCAGGTGTGGATCGGTACAACCGGCTCCAAGGGCGTGGCGTTCAGCTCGATTGAAAACCTGGTCATTTCGTCGGCTGCGGGGATTGTCAATCTGTATGGCGATGCCAACGACCCGGCGATTGACCAGAACGATGTGTTCGACATCGTGGGCACCGGGTACCAGTCACTCACTGTTTCCATCAACGGCAGCGCGCCCATCCATCTCACCAATGTGACCCAGCTCAATGTCTTTGGGGATGACGCGTTGGGAACTCCCAGCGTTGGTCCCAACGACGTGGACACGCTCAACGTCACGCCCTACGCGGACAACACCCCGCAGGGCTGGGGGGTGCAGGTTTTCTTCGATGAAGGGAACCCTGATGGAGATGCGAGCCCCGCTCCCGATCCCATCATTTACAACGCGCTTCCCGGTATTTCGGAAAACATCGCCATTGTCCCCACCGGCCCGGGCACCGGACAGCTCCGGGTAACGAACGCAGCCGACGGTTCGCTAATCAGTGTTATCAACTTTGTCGGCAACACCGGTTTTATTATTAACGGCAACGATGGTTCCGCGGGCGACACGGATTCTCTGACGCTGGCCGGTACGACCGGCGACGATACATTCATTGTGGTGGACGACCAGAACGTTAACGTCGTCGGCCTCTATTCGGTGCAGTTCACCAATTTCGCGGTCATCCGATTGGAAGGTGGAGATGGCTACGACGAATTCCACGTCAATCCCTCCGCGCTCCAGGTGGTTGTCGACGGCGGCACTCCCGATGGAGCCATCCAGTCGGATGGGGATGTCATCTACGTCTGGCCGGGACTTGCGCCTTTCCATCTCGTTTTGGGTCCAGACGGCGATAATGGGACCCTCCAGGTAACCGGAGCCGGGGCAATCACTTTCGATCGGATTGAAGGTCTCGGAATTCAGGGCGTCCTTTATACTTTGCCTGATCTCAAGGAGCCCAACGACTCGTTGGCAAATGCCACGATCTTGGGTTCCATTCCGCACCTGACGATTCAGGACCTCACCATCCACAGCGAACAGTTGGGTACGACCAATGATGACTATTTCCAGGTGACGGCCCGGGATAGCGGCGGCCTCATTGTGAATGTCGTCTTCACCGGCGACAACATCATCGGCAACCAATTAGGAGGTCAGCTCTCGGCGGAACTGCTGGATGGTCTCGGAAATGTCATCGCGACGGGGACTATGACGCCGACAGGCGTGCGGATTGCCGCACCAGTTGTATCCCAGCAGCGTTACTACATCCGCGTTTTCAGCACGGATGGCGACCCCAACACCTACACTTTGGAGGTGGAGAATTTCGCTGCTCCCACGCCGACGGCGGTGGTCATGCATCCCGCCTACGATAGCGGTCGCAGCGGCTCCGATTCCATCACGAACATGGACAATCCTGTTGTGCTCATCCAGGCGTGGCTCTCCGATCTGGCAGCCAAGGGAATTCCCGTTCTTACGGCAGTTCAGGCCGCCGCGGGACTACCCGGTTTGGCCGTTGAAGTGTTCGTCAACGGCGTAAGCGCGGGCTACGCTGATCCGTTCGGTCCCAGCAATAATGTCTTCGCTTTCGCTCTGCCGAGTGGATTGTTGTCCGCAGGTTTGGCTGGGGGATATTCGGGAGATCCGACGGCGTTCGGGTGGCTGAACTTCATCAGTGCCGCCGTGCGCGTCATCGACGCCCAAACCCTCCCGGCGTCGGCAACGCGAGAACTGGGGACGCCTTTGGCACTCACCTACGATCCGAATACTCCGGGGCTGGGATCCGTGACCTTCGCGCTGGCGGCTTCCAGCGATAGTGGAGTCGTTGGCGATAACATCACCAATCTCAGCCAACTGACGTTCCAGGGACAGGCCGAAATCAACACCATCGTCCGCATCTATGCCAACGGCAGTGATCTTGTTGGCGTGGCGGTTACGGGATCTGATCAGAGCGATGGAATCCTTGGCAATGGTCTGGGTGTGTATTCTGTGACAACCGCGCCACTTGCTCCTGGCGTGTACACGATGTATCTGACCGTGGAGGATGTGGCCGGTAACGTTACGGATGTACTGCAGGGACCGCAATTGGTGGTCACGATCGACAATGTGCCGCCGCAGCGGCCAACCATCGATCTGCAGGACGCGGACGACACCGGCTGGTCCGACCTGGATAACGTGACAATCGGCGATCCCACTCAGGGACCTGGCATCGTGGATGTCCGCATCACGGGAGAGCCGGGCACGTCAGCCGTTATCAAGGACGGTGAAGTCGTCATTGATTCCTTCACGCTGGTAGGGCCTGTTACCATTCGCACTCTCACTCTGGCTGAGGGACCCCATCCACTCACCGCGGAAGTGACGGATGTCGCGGGCAACCGCACGCAGTCTGAGCAGCTCCTCGTGCTGATCGATTACACGGCCCCGGCGCCAGCCAGTATCAGTCTGGCACCGTATAGTGATTCGGGAACACCCGGCGACGGGATCACCAATGTATCGGCCCCCGCGTTCACCGGCCTCGCCGAAGCCAATGCCAGGGTCAGACTGTACGTTGATGATGGCTCCGGCCCGGTCCTGGCTGGCTGGACGATCGTGCAATCCGACGAGAGTGACGGCGATCCCACGAACGGCCTGGGGATTTGGGAGATCACGGTGGAACCTCTCGCCGACGGCGAATATACCGTTTGGGCTGAAGTCGAAGATCAGGCTGGCAACATCAGCCTCGCTTCAGATCCCGTCAGTCTCACGATTGACACGACGGCCCCGCAGCGGCCAACCATCGATCTGCAGGACGCGGACGACACCGGCTGGTCCGATATGGATAATGTGACCATCGGCGATCCCTCCCGGTTGCCCAGCATGGGCATCGTCGATGTTCGCGTGTCGGCAGACTTGGGTAACACCTTCGTCATCAAGGATGGGAACACCGTCATTGTCGGTCCGCTGGTATTTGACGCGGCATTCGACCTGGGCAGCGACGGCATCCTGGATGGGTTCGGACTGGTTACGATCGACTTCAATTTTGTGGAATCGAACTTCGGCATCCTGGCCGAGGGGCCGCACCCATTGACCGTCGAGGCCATGGATGGGGCGGGCAATGTCGCGCAATCTGAAGAGTTGCTCATCACCCTGGACTATACACCACCGGCCGCCAGCACGCCGGTTCTGGCGAGCTATGCCGACACAGGCATACCGGGGGACAACGTGACGGCGATCTCTTCGCCCGCCTTCACCGGCCGTGCCGAAGCCAATGCCCGCGTGCGGCTCTACGTGGACAATGGCAGCGGTCCCGTTCTGGCAGGACAAACCTATGTCCACAGTGACGAGAGCGATGGGAACCCCAACGACGGGCTGGGCGTTTGGGAGATCACCGTGGAGCCCCTCGCCGACGGCACCTACACCGTGTGGACCGAGGTGGAAGACTTGGCAGGCAACGTGAGTGATGCTCAGGACAACCTGGCCCTGGCCACCGAAATCGTCGTCGATACGACACCGCCGCAGATTCCCACCATTGACCTTCAGGACAGTGATGACACCGGCTGGTCCGACAAGGACAACGTGACCATTGGCGATCCGCTGGCCGGTGCCGGCATCGTCGATGTTCGCATCTCCGCGGAATACAACACCACGGTACTCATCAAGGATGGTGAGGTCGTCATTGACAGTTTCGTGTTTGATGCCGCCTTCGACGCCACGGATGGAGTTCCCAACGACAACTTCGGTCTGCGGAGAATCGATTTCAATGCCAATCAACTTGTGTACTTCATTCCGGCGGAAGGGCCGCACCCGTTGACGGTGGAGGCCATCGACGCGGCCGGTAACGTGCGGCAGTCGGAGCAGCTTCTGGTGACCATTGACTTCACGTCCCCGGCCGCATCATCCCTGCCCGACATGCTGCCGGACAGTGATACCGGCGCATTCAGTGACGACAATGTGACGAGGATCAACAATCCTGCCTTCCGGGGAACGGCAGAAGCCAACTCTCTTGTGCGATTGTATGTGGTCAATGGGGCGGGCCAGACGCAGCTTGTGGGCCAGGTCGTTGCCGGCTCTGATGAAAGCGACGGGGATCCCACCGACGGCCGCGGGATCTGGGAAATCACCATCGAGCCGCTCGACGATGGTGTCTATACCATTTACGCCGTGGTGGAAGACCAGGCCGGCAACCTCAGTCTGGTTTCGCCTGTCGGTCAGTTCGAGATCGACACCTACGCGCCGAACACGCCGTATCTCGACCTGGTCACAGTGAGCGATTCCGGCCGCAGCAATGTAGATAACATCACCAACGATACAACCCCGGTATTCACCGCAGGCACAAGCGATCCCAACGCACTCCTGCATATCTTCCCAACCAATCTGCGGTACCGGATTTACGATCGGACGGAAGGCAGTGGGGATGTGCTCCTCTACGACAGCGGTGCACTCCTGGCGACGGACTCGATCACCACGCCGCCGCTCGGTCCACTCGCCGAAGGCGTGCACAATCTCAAGTTGGAGGTGGAAGACCGTGCGGGAAATATCAGCGCCGACTTCCTGCTGACGGTCGTCGTGGATGTGACACCGCCGCCGGTCTTTTTCGGTGAATCGGCTTCCGCGACCGATGGCCTCGCTGCCGACAGTGATACCGGTCTGGCCGGGTTGCCCGCTCTGGCGGGTGACCGCATCACGAGCGACACAACGCCGACTTTGTGGGGCCGCGCTGAAGCCGACAGCATCATCCGGCTGTACGCTGATGTCAACGGAAACAACGTGATCGATGCCGCGGATGCCTTCCTGGGTCAAACGACGGCGGTGCCGCTCGACGGCAATCAGGCCGAGCCGAACGGTTACTGGGAAATCACTTCGGCAATCGACCTGAATGATCCGCTCCTGTTCCCGCGGGATGGGCGTCGAACCCTGCTCGTACAGGCAACGGATGTGCCCGGTAACCAGTCCACGGTGGAGCGGTTAAACATCTGGATAGATACGCAGGGTCCTCGGGTGGAAAGCGTGTACATCACTTCCGCACCGGCTTTCGATCTCTTCAATCCCAAGCCCACCAGCGGTCCCACCCCACTTGTGACGTCGCTCTCCATCGTGATTTCTGATCTTCCCGCGCGGGCAGCCGGCTGGCTGTACGAGGCGCTCGCCCGGGATGGGACGCAGCCGGAGTTTGCCCTGGATCCCGGTCATTTCAGCCTGGTCGGCGATGCCAACGGTGTCATCCCCATTACCGGAGTCACCCTGGTTCCTGATCCGGTTGTGCCAGGCCAGCCCGCACGGGCTACCATTATTCTGAGCTTCGCCGAACCACTGCCCGATGACCGCTTCACGCTTACCATTTCCGATGAGCTGCGTGATCCCGCCGGGAACCGACTGGACGGCGAGTCGAATGCGGTCCAGCCGCTGGAAACCCCGCTGTTCCCAAGTGGTGATGGGACGCCGGGCGGCAGCTTCGTGGCACGGTTCACGGTAGACAGCCGTCCCGAGGTGGGTGTCTGGGGGGCAGGATCGGTCTGGGTCGATACCAACGGTAACGGTGTCTTCGATCCCGACAATCCCGACTACGTCAACCGCGACCTGGTCTACACGATCGGCTTCACCAGCGATGACGTTTTCGCCGGAAACTTTACCCGCAATCCGGGCGATGTGGCCGACGGCTTCGATAAACTGGCTGCTTACGGCCGCGTCAATGGCCAGTTCCGATGGATCATCGACGTGACCAATGACGGCGTGCCTGACATCAACCTCGTTGAACCGGCCGCTGTCAATGGCCTCCCCATCGCCGGTCGCTTCGATGACAACGACGCCAATGGCGATGAGGTGGGCGTCGTGACGGCCTTCCCGCCCAACGGCCAGCCCTCGTACTGGTACTTTGACACGAACCACGACTATCAGGTCGATTACACCCTCACCAGCCAGCTCCGCGGCTATCCGATCGTGGGTGATTTCGACGGCGATGGCTTCGACGACCTGGCAACCTTCATGGACGACGTTTTCTACGTCGATCTGGCGAACGGCGTCCGTCGTGGCTGGGACGGCGTGGCCGATTACACGTTCCGCTTCGGATTCATCGGGATCCTCGAACGGCCGGTGGCCGCCGACATGGATCAGGACGGCTTCGACGACATCGGTCTCTGGGTTCCCACAGGGACAGGACAAACGCCCACCGAAGGCGGAGAGTGGTACTTCCTCATCTCGAATGGTCAGTCGATTCTCAACCGAATCGTGACCGATCCGATCAAAGGCTATCAGAAGATCGACTTCAGCCCCAAACCGCTCGGGCAGGACCTCTACCTGCGATTTGGCAACCAGTACGCGCTGCCGGTGGTTGGGAATTTCGACCCGCCGGTGGTGCCCAACTCCGTCAGCGGGCCCACCATTCTGGGAACTAACGGCGATGACGTGCTGGAGATCTATGCGGGTAATACGGCCGCCAACTGGACGGTGAAACTCAATAATGTGGTTCAATCCATTGATCCAGCCGTCACCGAGCTGCTGGTTGATTTAGGAGCGGGCAACGACCAGGTGATCTTCGTTGGGACTGCTGGAGACGATACCCTGGAGGTTGCGCCAGGCTCCTTTGTGTTCTCCGGAACGGGTTACACGATCACGGTACTGCAGGCCGAAAAACTCCAGGCCAATCTGGGCAACGGTGATGACTCGGCGACACTTGTCGGAACCGCCGGCAACGACACGCTCACTGCATCTCCGGGAACGGCCCAAATCGCCGGGCCGGGCCTTGATGCCCTCGTCACCGGTGCCGAATCGATCACGGCCTCTGCGGGATCCGGTGGGTCGCAGGACCTCGCCATGATCTACGACTCGGCCGGTGATGACACCGCCACAATCACGGCAGGCGGCGCAATCCTCACTGGCACGGGTTACCGTATCGAGGTCAACGGCTTCGACTTCACCCACTTGATCGCCAAAAATGGCGGTCAGGATAGCGCCACGTTCCATGGCACCATCGGCGAGGATGCATTTGTTGCTCGGCCGGACTACAGCACCATGACCCTCTTCGACGGCACATTCTTCCGTGCCAAGGGCTTCGACCAGGTGGAAATCCTGGCGCCGGCCGGGAACGAAAGCTGGATCAAGTTCGTCGATGGTTTGGGCAACGACACCTTCGTCGCCACCCCGACGGTGGCCACTATGAGCGGTCCCGGCTACCAGATCACCGCCCGCCAGGTGGCGTATGTTCACGCATATGCCCGCTACGGCGGCGTGGATACGGCGAGCCTCACAGGCTCGGAGTTCGATGACCGCGTGGTCATTGACGACACGTTTGTCAAGGTCTTCGGCGAGGGCTATTTCCTCCGCGCCAAAGATTTTGAGATCGCCACGGTGGACGCGCTGGGCGGGAACGATTCCATCAAAATTCTGGACACCCCCGGCGACGACAATCTCGTGGCGGAGCCAGGCCAACTCACCTACCGCACGCGGAAGCAGGAATTCCGTGTGCAGAATGTGGCCACCATGGACATCCGCAGCACACGTGGCGGGACCGATACCGCAGCGCTGTACGATTCGCCCTACAATGACACGTTCACCGCGCGACCCAATCTGGCCACATTGACCGGAGAGGGTTACAGCATCTCGGTGACCGCGTTCGATTACGTCCTGGCCTATTCGCGGGGCGGTCGGGATACGGCTAATCTCACCGGAAGCCCGGGAGACGACCAACTTGTCGGAGATCCCACGAATGTGCGACTCCTTGGCAATGGCTTCGTGATCCGCGCGAAGAACTTTGCCAACGTGTTCGTGAGTACGGGCGGCGGTCGCGATCAGGCGAACGTGAAACTGTCCTCCGCGGTGGATTCCATCTTCGCCAACGGGGTGGACACCGTCATCCAGCAGGGTCTCGCCCAGCAGTGGACACTTCGCTCCTTTGCCCGGGTTCAAGCCCAGGGAGTGAACTCCAACGACGTGGCGGAGGTATGGAACGGGCAATTGCTCCACCAGGAGCTCGACCTCAATGGTAACCCGCTCCCCGAACCGGATGCCACCGCCCTCCTGGTTCTGGACAACGTTAGCCAGATTCGTGTCCAAAGCGATGTCCCGCCACAGAATGACACCGTGGACGGCCTCGGCAAGGTGTTCAAGTTTTACTGGTGATTCGCCCCATGTTGAGAAGCCGACCCAAGTCGGCGGATAAGCAATGGCCACCAGTCCGCATTCGGATGGACCCGCTTGTCGGGTTTGATCAGCACCGAACGATCATCCATTCCGTTTCAGCGGGGACTGAAGTCCCGCGCCGAAAGCGGGGCGAAAGCCCCGCACTCCACATTTGGAGCCGGGCACGACAAGCGCGCCCCCCGAACGACGTTTCCCATTTCACGGACACGGTTCAACGGTAGGGGTAATACATGAATTGCCCCTACAACACATGAAGCTTTTGGCCTCTTACAACTCCAAACGGCCACTGCGGATGGGTCAGCCTTCTTGCGGATTGCCCTGATGCTAGGCGGCTTCTACAATAAAGCCCGATTTCTGGAAGGAGTGGAATGAATTCTCGGGCGATGGGGAAACCAGCCAAGCCGCTCCGCGCTGGGTTTATAAAGGCTCCAGCACAAAGGGTGATACACATGGCCACTCGAGATCCGCAGCTTCAAAAATGCTCGTCCGGCGGTGAATGTGGTCCGTCCTGCGTGACCCGTCGTGATTTTCTGACGATCGCGGGTGCCGCGACAGTGGGCACCGTCATCCCTTGGAGAGTGCCCGTGGTTGCCGGACCGTTTGAGCCTTCCGACACAGCGGACCATTTCGTTCCTGCCGATAAGAAGCTCCGTCCCGAATGGATTGCCCAACTCTTCGCTCGGGGAGAGCAGACGTGGTATTCGGGCGAGGACCTGGACAAAATTGGCATGCCGGTAGGAGGCATCTGTGCAGGGCAGCTCTATCTGGGAGGAGATGGCCGCCTGTTCCATTGGGACATTTTCAATCGGCACAACTTCTCCGGCTATGGGGCGACGAACTGTCAGAACATGCCCAAGCCGGACTATCCCGTGGAGCAGGGATTCGCGATGGCCGTGGAGGTCGATGGGCAGGTGCTGCGGCGGACGCTGGACCGCAACGGGTTTCCCAAGGTCCGATTTTGTGGGGAATACCCCATCGGTTTTGTTGATTATCACGATCCCGATTTCCCGGTGAAAATCCGCCTGGAGGCCTATTCCCCATTCATTCCGCTGAACGAAGAGGATTCCGCCCTGCCGATAACCGTGCTCGATTTCTTTGTGGAGAATCCGGGCCCGAGTCCCAGGACGGTGACGCTGGCCGGCTGGCTGCAAAATGCCGTCGCCTGCCACACGGGAAACAGCTTTTGGGGAGAACGCCGCACCAACTTGCGAAAACTGTCGCGGTCGTTTGCCGTTGTGCACTCGGTTCGGCCCCTGCCGCCTCCCAGCGAGCCCCGCCCGCCGAAAGTCCTCGCTGATTTCGAGGGTCAGGATTATGGTGACTGGAAAGTGGAAGGAGAGGCCTTCGGTACCGGTCCGGCCCGCGGAACGCTTCCCAATCAACAGGAGGTCAGCGGTTTCCTGGGAAAAGGTTTAGTCAACACCTACCTGGGAGGCGATCGCCCACACGGCCGTCTTGTTTCCCCGCCGTTCGTCATTGATCGGCGTTACATCAGTTTTCTTATCGGGGGAGGTGGTCACGCAGGGAAAACATGCCTGAATCTGCTGGTGGACGGCCAAATCGTGAGAACTGCCACAGGGAACAATAACGAGCGTCTCCAGTGGCAGAATTGGGATGTCCAGGAGTTGTTCGGCAAAACCGGGCAGATTGAGATCGTCGATGCGGAGTCGGGAGGCTGGGGCCACATTAATGTGGACCAGATCGAGCTTCGCGATACACCCCGGCCCACACCGGAAGGCCCGCTCGAAAAGCAGCACGATTTTGGGGAGATGGCGCTTCAGATATTCCTTCCCGAACCGGACGACGGCATCTCTTCCGGCGAGATCCTGGCCGGAACCGATTGGAAAGGCGATATCGACGTGAGTCAGTTGTGGGGGCACCTCAAACCAGTTAACGGCGAGATCGCGCCCGGCCAAACGGCTCTTCACGAGCGACTCCGTGGTGCGCTGGGCTGTCGGATGACAATTCCCCCGGGCAAAACAATCCGCCTGTCTTTCGCCGTTCTCTGGCATTTTCCGAACCGGCCGGAACATGGCAATTACTACGCTGTGCGATTTCCCACATTGGGCGACCTTCTCGCCTATGTGGAAGAGCATCTCCCCCGGCTGCGTCAGCAAACCCATCTGTGGCACGATACATGGTACAGCGCCACCCTGCCGCACTGGTTGCTGGATCGGCTGTTTTCCACGGTGGCGAATCTGGCCACGGGGACCTGCCAGTGGTGGGCCAATGGTCGATTCTGGGCATGGGAAGGGGTGGGCTGCTGCCACGGCACATGTGCCCATGTGTGGAATTACGAGCATGCCCTGGCCCGTCTTTTCCCACGATTGGAGCGTTCCGTGCGTGAGATGCAGGATTTCAATCCCGAGGCTGGCTTTGACGAGCAAACGGGCGCGATTCGCTTTCGCGGAGAAGGCTGGAAGCTGTGGGCGGGTGATTCTCAGGGCGGAACCATCCTCAAGGCCTACCGCGAGCACCAGTGCTCTGCCGATGATTCCTTCCTGCGCCGCAACTGGCCCCGCATCAAAAAGGCCCTGGAGTTCCTTTTCGTCCAGGATGGCGATCTCAACGGCCTGATTGAAGGAGAGCAACACAACACATACGACATCAACTTTTACGGACCGAACACGATGGTGGGCTCGCTGTACCTGGCGGCCTGTCGCGCCGGCGAGGAGATGGCGAAAGAACTCGGCGATGAAGAATTCGCCGCACGTTGTCACAAGGTTTTCGAAGCGGGACGCGAGGCCACCATGAAAGAACTATTTAACGGCGAATATTTTATTCAAAAAGTTGATCTTAAAGAACATCCCAAGCACCAGTATGCTGACGGATGTCTCTCCGATCAACTGTTTGGCCAGGGCTGGGCGCACCAGGTGGGGCTGGGTTACATCTACCCGGTGGAGGCCGTTCGCTCGGCCCTCAAGGCCATCTGGGTGTACAACTGGGCGCCAGATGTGGGACCGCAAAACGCGGCCCATCCCCCGCAGCGGTGGTTCGCCCGACCCGGACAGGCCGGCCTCTTCACCTGCACCTGGCCCAAATCCAAGCATCTTGGCCCCGACAGCGTGCTCTACCGCGACGAAGTGTGGACCGGCATTGAATATCAGGTGGCCGGCCATATGGTCTGGGAAGGAATGCTCCTGGAAGCCCTCGCCATCTGCCGCGGCGTCCACGAGCGCTACCATCCCCGCAGCCACAACCCCTGGAATGAAGTGGAATGTGGCGACCATTACGCGCGGGCACTTGCCAGTTATGGTGTGTTCCTCGCGCTGTGCGGTTTTGAATACCATGGTCCTCAGGGCCGTATCGGCTTTGCCCCTCGACTCAACCCCGATGATTTCGCCGCAGCCTTCACCGGCGCCGAGGGCTGGGGTAAATTCACGCAGAAACGCCAGGACGGCAGTCAGAAGAACACCATCGAGATACTCTGGGGTCGTCTGCGGGTACGGAGCATCGCCCTGGAAGCTCCTTCCGAGGCCCCGCAGCGTGTTGTCGTGGCCACCCAGACCGCTGGGGGCGAAAAAACTGTGGACATTGCTGCCCTGGAACAGGATGGCCGTCGCGTGGTCATCCAACTGAAGCAGCCTCTGACACTGGAAGCTGGCCAGATTCTTCAGATCGAGTTACGAGGCTGACAGGCGGGCGTCTGGGGATCAACGCCACTTGCTGGAAACCAGTTTCGGCGCCCCCAGAAGGCGGCCACGGACGGCGTTGCCGACATATGTTTGTCATAAACTGTGGGCAATGCTCGAAATCGGTAGTCCCAAAAATCTGGAGTAGCCGCAAACGATGTCGTTCTGTACCGTAATCAATTGCATGGACGGGCGGGTTCAGCTTCCCGTCATCACTTATCTCAAGGTTCGCTTTCAGGTCGATTACGTGGACAACATCACAGAGCCGGGCCCCGACGGGATTCTCGCCAGGGGGGACGACCACGCGCTCCTCGCATCGATTTTGCGACGTGTTGAGATTTCGCTCGAAAAACACCAATCCCAAGGAGTTGCCGTGGTGGGGCACGCCGACTGTGCCGGCCACCCCGTTTCCCACGACGCCCACCTCCGCGACATCCGATCGGCATGCAAGTGGCTGAAGACGAGATTTCCCCTCGTCCCGGTTATTGGCCTGTGGGTCAATGAACGGTGGGAAGTCGAGGAGGTCGCCCAAGAGTAATCGGCCCCTTCATGTCGCGCTCATCACATTGATGGAGACCACAGCGGAACAAGAAACCCCGCGAGGTCCGCCCATTGTGAGGGAAACGGGACGGCAATTCGCGTTGTCGATTGAGGCTGTCGGCCCACTTGAACAGGCCACTGTCGCTGGAAGGGGTATAGAGATCCATACTGCGGATTCTACACCCCGCAATGGTCAAAGTTGGGACAAGTCATCAGCCAGCGAGACGAGGAGCAGCTTAGGAAACTTACAGAATGAGGTCTTTGACCGCCTCCCATCGGGCATCGATATAGGGCTCGTTGTATTGGTAAAGAGGATTATCTTTATAGTTGGCGCCGTAGAGGGATTCGATGTGGTACTGTTTCATCTTCTGTTCGTATTCCGCCTCGGCCTTCTTGTACTCCTCAGGAGGGAGATCCTCCGGGGGCGGTTTGGGCTCCGTGAGTTTGGTCGGAATTTGAACGAAATTCTTCGCCAACTCGTAAGCCTCTTCTAAGGTCTGCGGTCGCCTTCTGGTGTATTCAGTCATGGCGAATCCTCGACGAAACCGATGGGGTAGTCTTTTGAACGGAACTCCCCATAATATCCACTTTCCGCCCGTCGTCGAATCTCCTCCGGGTCTCGGGTGTCTCCCACATACCGCATGAAATAAATCGGCGGGCGGTCGTCTGTTTCGTCGTCCCAACTCCGGCGACGTTAAGAAACGGTGGTCATTGAATTACAGGATGATCGTTCCGTTGGCGTTTTTGCCCTCGTCGGAAGGTGGAGTTTGATCGGAACTGGAAGACTGGGCCTTTTCCTGCTCTTCCAAGGCTTTGAGCGTGTAGGGGTCGAGCATCCCCTCACGCCGCCACTCTTCGATGGCTTCCCTCACTTCCCTAGCTCTCACCTCCTGTGGTAGTTGTTGCCGCTCCCACTGAGAACGGGCAATCTTGGCAAGGATCTTCATTTTGTCGGAAGCAGTGCGAAGGTATTCCTCATCCAGGAACCAGGGCTTCTTTTCCTCGGCCATCTTTTCCCTACTCCCCGTTCGCCGGAGATACTCGTCGTAGCGATCCCGAGAAATCAGATTAAACCGGCCACGCTCCAAGATGCTTGACACAACAGCAGAAGACAAGGTTCTGGTTATTTCCTGCACGTGACCCCCGATATTCACGTCGTCAGTACAGTGAACGACAACGCACCGGTGGGTATGTTCGACGATTGTCCTGAATGCGATTCCATGCTTTTCGAGCACCCGGATGACACTCTTGGTCGGTGCTTGGAATTGGCCAATCCAACGCCGATCTGGACCTTGAGAGTCCACCACGAATTTTGCCACGGCCTCTTGATCATACTCCTTGCCCAGCCGGGCGGCAATTCTTTTCCGGGATTGCTTTCAATTCCAGAATGTCCCCTGGAAATCGGCTCGAGTAGCGGGTTTCGGCCGCGGACTTCCCTCTTCCAGGCTGCCGTGGGCCGGATTCTGGAGGAACTCCTCTTCGGGTCCGGGGTCGGAGATGTCCAGGAGTTCGCGAAGCCCCCTGCCTGGTGGATGTAAAACTCACCACGGGCGCCGCTCACGACGAAAAGAACGGTCGCCAAACCACGAGGCCGCCGGTTTGGTTGCACCTATGGTTGCACTTCCTGGGTGCTCCATGTGATTTTTTGTCACTAATTGACGTGCGCGTTTTTTCTGCCGAAACATTGTGGCGAAATCAAAAACCCCGTGACATCCAGCACTTACGTGGGAAATCACGGGGTTTTCGGGCTTACTGTGTCAGTGCCGGCGCAGGGACTCGAACCCCGGACACGCGGATTATGATTCCGCTGCTCTAACCAACTGAGCTACGCCGGCTTATTATGGCGGCTGCCGCATCCTTTATCTGAAAAATAGCGTCTCCCCCTCCCACAGGCAAGGGGGCCGAGACCTGACTCATCCCCACGTTCTTTCTATTGGAGACGCGGATTTCCAAATGAGTTCGGGCAGGAGCGAGATCCAACCCGGAAAGACGTGCTCGTCACGTCCGCTTTTCCGTAATGGATGGTCCATTACCCCCTACTAGCGGAAGCCGGCATTCGTTGCTCTCTGCCCCGGCGGAACGCTTTGCGCAAGGCACGGCCGTTATTCTCCATGACACGCCGCCGTTCGATTCGTGCGGATTGCGGTTAGGGATGCGCGTGGGACAAGAGTTCGAAATCGTCCTGGAGTCTGAGATGAACGGGTCTGTTGACCGCATGCAGAAAGCATGGGCTGATCCACAGCAAAAACCCCCGGGCAGGCAACGTCCGCTTGTCTCGGTTGCCCTTTAGTACCGCATCGCAGGGTTATGGGAGCGGCTCGGCATCTTCTGGCCACAGCACTGACGTCAGCACAACATGTGGTGGGTGCATCGTGGCGTCTAGGTAATTCTGCGCTGTAGTATTAGCCGATGCTGATAAAAGTGTGTTTGGCGATGCAGGCTCAGGACGCGGTAATTACTCGCTTGTCGGTTTTTTCGGCGTATTGGCGCAGCACGGCCCATAGCAAGGGGAATCCATCGATGACTCACGGGCCTCCCTGGGCTTGGCCTGCGACCTGCTTTCGGAAGGCATTCCCGAGGGCGGCGTGCGGGCCGAGTACTGCCAGATGCCCTGCCAGAACAGTATGGACCTAACGCGGCCCTCACCGGCGGGGATGGAGCGCAGCGGAATCCCCGTCCGTGTGCAGGGCATGGTTAGGAGTTCTCTTTGCAACTCCAGAGGCAGTGCTTACACTTGTTCAGCGTGTATGTGCCGAGAAGATGGCCTCTACTCAGGTCGTATATTGGCACTTCGGTTCCGCCTGGCAAGCGGTGGATGTCGATGAGCCCGATATTGGACAGCCCGATGAAATCGCCAAGGTCGGCAATGTGGAGATTGTGCGAGTCGATGAAATCAGAGTTGACGCGGTGAAGCTCTCCAGTGTCGGGATTGAGCAGATACTCGAATCCGATCTTCTTCGCGCGTGAGAAGAGAAGAAGATTCTTCAGGACCTTTCCGAAAACTTCGATATCAATTGCGATCGCCCTTTTCCTACTTCTCAGGTTTCGCAGTGAAGATCATGATTGCTCCAATCACTCCCACGGCGATTACGGTTATCTCGAATCCAGTGAAAGGGGGGTGAAGGTGTACGCCGGCTTCAAGTTCGCCCCACCTGACAGGAGCGTGACCAATGGGTGCTCGTTGATTTGCCACTCATTATACTTGCTCTGTGCAACGTTATACAGGATGATGAGTGCACAAACGATGACCATGATCCAGCCGGCTGTCTTCTGCATCTCTTCCTCCTAACTCATTGTTAGAATGATCCGCCTATCACCTGTGGACTGCTTGGTTACAGCCCAACGGTCTGCGCTTCACCTGCGCCGCGAAGCGAGTGCAGGCGCTGTGGGCTTGAGCCGCAGGTTAGCCGGCAGAAAGTCCTCAACTACCTACCTACGCCCAGAAACATATTGGTATGCTTCAATAAACAGCGGCTTCAACTCCGAAATATCAAGAGAGTCCGGCCTCAAAGGTCGAAACACTGCTTCGTGGAAGCTACTATCATACCTCTGAAACTCCCATTGCTGGCCTGTAAAATTCCTGGCGATGTCTTCGGGTAATTTGAACCTTAGGTTCCAAGCGTAGGTGCCGCTCCAGCCCACAGCAAAGACTACCCTATTCCCAAGCTTAAAGCCGGTGTAGTACTTGTTAAGATTATACGGTAACTCCCAGCCTTGCTCAGCTACCATCGCGGCTATTGCTTCTACCGCAGCACGGAACTGCGCCGTCGCATCCTTCCCGTGTTCTGATTCATAAAAATCCCAATCCCATTCTCCCGCCACTTTGGTCACTCCGACCTTGGGCAACGGCTTGGGCTCTAGAACCTCAACCATCAAGAACTCTTCTTCCTCAAAGCAGTAACGCCTTACCTGCACTAGATCAACAGCATACCCTATCTTACATGCCATACGAGGTACGGCTGGCTTGAAAGAAGGGGCAATCAGAATAATGCGAATGTCCAGGTCTTCCCAGTCCAGCTCAATGCCCTCAGGCTTCTTCTCGCTCTCTAGCCAAATCGCCTTGATGGAGTCTGGATTTGTTTCGGCCCAGATTGCATATCCAAGCGCTTGTGGCAAAATGTCCTCGCCTGCTTCTTCGTTCTTGATCTCTATAATACACACACGGGAGTCCTGATCTACCCCTAACATATCAGGAATCCCTTGTTTGGATCCAGTACGAATCTGGCGATGGATGACATAGATGTCACCCCCAAGAATTTCCTGATTGTCAAGTATGTATCTCTCCAGCTCAGCCTCGGACGGGAATGGTTTTTCGACCAGGCTCCGTGTCTGGCCGCGTGTCTTCCAATATAGATTTATCATCTCGGCGCAACCCTCCTGCCTTTACGACTAATGAGTGCAAACAGCTCTGACGAACCGCCGCCCAACTCATTGTTAGAATGATCCGCGTATCACCTATGGACTGCTTGGTTGCAGCCTAACACGTATTCCGCGTTGTGCTGTAAGTCATGTTGAGTCAAGCGGTTGCATCGTTTTTGTCCTTCTCGGTCGGTGATAGGCTGTTTCAGCCTAGCGCTCATGGGAAACCGGGGGGCGGGCCGTCGGCCGGGCTGCGGACACCGCGTCCACCGCGGTTGAGAACATGGGCGTAGATCATGGTCGTGCGTACGTCCTTGTGGCCCAGCAGTTCCTGTACGGTACGAGTGTCGTAGCCCGAGGCCAGCAGGTGCGTGGCAAAAGAATGCCGAAACGTGTGGCTGGTGACGCGCTTGGCCAACCCCGCTTTGCGCACCGCAACGGCAAGGGCCCTCTGAAACAGAGACTGGCCCACGTGACGGCGGCCCTGCTAGGGCGGTTTTCGGGTTTCATCAGCGATGTTCCTGCGGGAACACGTACTGCCGGCACCACTGGCGGTCGGCATTCGGGTATTTGCGGGCCAGCGCGTGCGGAAGCTCGACACGCCCAACGGCGGACGGACCTGTTGTGCGACGGCAACCACAACATCGCTCCTTCAAAGGATGATCATTCCCCTGAAGTTCGCCCTCGCGGTTCATGACTGCCCAAACCGACGCCCATTTTAGCCGGACCCAGTGGGGGCATCAATGCGCCGGAAGTTGGCCTGTCAGCCACGGATAGAAATTTCCCCTGCTACTATCCCGTCACGGCTCAATTTTCGGGTAGAGATACTCCAGTTGGATGCGGGCGTCAGTGGTGGTAAGTTGCCAGGCGATCCCGGTCTTGCTGGCATTCCGCCGACTGGTCCGGGCAGCGCAGCCAGCTTGCACGGCCTCCCGTGAATCGGCCGGCTCGGCAAACGTCTGGCGGGTAAGAACGCTCAACTCCACTTACATTACACCTATCCGAAAAGCGAACTGAGCCCGGGGAGTCACACCAATTTTGAGGTTTTCGGATAAACTCTTACGCCATGTTGAGCCAGCCCCCATGTTTCGGCGTGTGAACGATTTCCAGCTTCTGCGCCAGCGGCACCGCTTCCTGGGGGTCAAATGCTTCGCACAACGAACCGCTCTGCCTGTTGACAGGACCGTGTCGCCTTGCTAGCATGATGGCGTTGGGCGTTGGTGTCCGGCCGGACGGCTTGTCTGGTCGGGTAACAGGGAATCCGGTGCAAATCCGGAACGGTCCCCGCCGCTGTGACCGGACGTTACCAGACCCGCCCAGTCTCCTTGGCCATTGTCGCGGCCTAAAGCCCTTGGCGGTCTTGATCGCCGAGGGTGATTGCGACGAGAAGGCCGGGTTGGGTCGAGTCCGGAAGTCAGAAGACCTACCAACGCAGGACTGTCGGTCCTCTGCGTGGGACGGAGGCCGCAGATAGCACGGCTTTTTCAGGGGTGTGCCTTATTCATGGAATATTGCACGATTCCGCAGCACGGCGCTTCCGGTGCGCGCCGGGCCGCCTTCACCCTGGTGGAATTGTTGGTTGTTATCGCCATTGTGGGGCTGCTGGTGGGGCTCCTTTTGCCGGCTGTGCAGGCAGCTCGCGAGGCCGCACGCCGCGCCTCTTGCACCAACAATCTTCGCCAAATGGGGCTGGGCCTGCACAATTACCATCAGGCGATGGGCTGCTTCCCGCCCGGAGGCATAGAACATCGCGCGATGATCAATCCCAAAACCGGCAGACCCTACGGTTCTGCCGGACGGCAGCTTGCATGGTCTGTTTTTCTCCTTCCGTATGTGGAGCAGAAACCTCTCTATGATCGCATCGACACGGGTAAACCGTTCGATGCACCGGAGAATGCCGAAGCGGCTGCCACCATTTTGCCGCTCTATATCTGCCCCAGCGCGACCAACCAGCGTGAATTGCGACAGGGACGTGGTCCATGCGATTACGGGGGGATCTACGGGGAACGCATCACCAGCCCCAACAATCCGCCCAAGGGGATGATGCTCTATGACTGCGCACTGACGGTGGCCGACTGCACGGACGGGACATCCTGCACGCTGATCATTTCGGAGGACTCGGGATTCCGCGACGGTCAGTGGATCAACGGTCTGAACGTGTTTGATCAGGCTTTTGCCATCAACAAAGCCCCGGCTTTCGAGAACGACATCCGGAGCAAACACCCGGGCGGTGCGAACGCACTTTTTACGGACGGATCGGTGCACTTTCTTAAGGAAACGATGGATCTGAAAGTCCTGGCGGCCCTTTGCACCCGCGCGGGTGGAGAGGTTGTCGGTGAATGGTGATCGGATATCGCGCTGGCGGTCAGCGCGGCGCTCGGAGGGGTTGGTGTGAGTTCCGAGGGGAAAAGACTTAACAGAAAGGAGCCATTGATGCGCAGACGTGTAAGCCTTTTCCTCCTGACCCCCGTCGTGCTGATGGCAGTTAAAGCAAAAGTTGATGCCGGCCCGTATGATCCCGCTGCGGGTCAACCGGGTTCCCTGGCGGTTCATATGTCCGATCCCGCATTTGTAGGATGGGCAAGCGGCTGGCGGGATTATCAGCCGGGAGCGAATGTTTCCATCACCTGGCAAACCCCAAACAAGGCCCTGGGACCGGCGGTGGGTAATTCGTTCGATGTTGTCAGTTTGGGAGAAGGGGGAAGCATCGTCCTGACATTCGATCGGCCAATTTTCGACGGACCCGGTTGGGACTTCGCCGTGTTTGAAAACAGCTTTAGCGATACCTTTCTGGAACTTGCGTACGTGGAAGTTTCCAGTGATGGAGTCAATTACTTCCGGTTTCCCAACGATTCCCTCACACCCGGCCCTGTGGGGCCATATGGCGCCGTGGACCCGACAAATATCACCGGTTTGGCTGGTAAATACCGGCAGGGTTGGGGAACCCCGTTCGACCTAGCCGTTTTGGTCGGAATATCGCCCCTATTAGATTTCAGCAACATTCAATTTGTTCGCATTTTGGACATCATTGGAGACGGGACCTATCTGGACACGTCGGGAGACCCGATTTACGACCCTTACCCGACCACGGGTTCCGCAGGATTTGACCTCGACGCCGTGGGAGTTCGGTATTTTGCTCCGGAAGCGCACATTGTTCCCGAGCCATCCGCGCTCGCCATCCTGTTAACGGCAATCCCGTTTATAGGAGTCAAGCTTGGCCGAAAATTTTGGAATGCAAAATCGGCCGGTGTGATTCAGAGGACTGAATCAGTTGGTGACCAGGTTACTCTTTCCTAAGTCGTCACATTTCTGCTGAGGAGGTGCATCCATGAGAAGCAAGCTGCGAAACGCTGTGTGGAAAACGACGCTCGCTGCGGTGGGCGTTTTGATCTGTCTCCCGGTACGGGCGGGAGTGGTTGATTTTGAGGACGTGGGGGCCACGCTGCCACCCAATTCCTACTGGAACGGTTCGCCGCATGACGGCCACAACACGTTCACTTCCAACGGGTTTGTGTTCCACAACAATTACACTCAGGCCTGGGATGTATGGGATGGATTTGCTTACTCGAATAAAACGGATACGACCACGCCCGGCTACACCAATCAGTATTCCGCGATTACCGGAAGCGGTGCCAGCGGTTCGCGCACGTATGGAGTTTCATTTGTCAATCTGTGGGGGGATCTCCCGAAGATCGACGTGCCCGCGGGGGTCGCTCTCCAATCGATGCAGGTGACGAATACGACCTACGCCTATCTCTCCATGCGCGATGGGGATGCTTTCGCCAAGAAGTTTGGCGGTTCATCGGGAAATGATCCCGACTGGTTTAAACTCATTATTTACGGGAAAGACCTGGCCAATCAGTTGCTGGGCACCGTGGAGTTCTATCTGGCTGATTTCCGCTTTGCGGACAACACGCTTGATTACATTGTTAACTGGTGGGCCACGGTGGATCTTACTCCGATCAGTTCCGCGCGGATTCTCGAATTTTCGCTGGATTCTTCTGACGTGGGACCGTGGGGCATGAACACTCCGGCCTATTTCGCGCTGGACAATATCGTTTTCCAAACGCTCGGCGGCGGGGCAGAAGTCGTCCCGGAACCGGCAAGCCTCGCCCTTCTGGCCAGCGGACTCGCCGCGGCAGGGGCTGGCGCATGGCTGCGGCGCCGCAAACGTGCTGGGACGGAGCATCACGCCGGCACCCGAAAACCAGCCATGGGAATCGCTGAAGCAGCCGTGTGAAACTCGGCGATGACGTGATGTTCAGCCCGTGGACCGGGAAGCAAGGCACAAGCCCCGACTCCGCGGCACCATGGAAAAACCCCTCCGAGGACGTCGTCTCATCACGGCGTCTCAGGGCCCCGGGCTCCCCTCCCCGGGGCCTTCTCTTTTTGCCAGGGGCCAGGGCCCCCCATCAATCGAGCGGTACGACGTCGCTGCCGCGGGAATCCACCGAAATGACCCGTTGCCCGTCCACAACAATTTGGTAGCGCGTGCCCGCCTGGGCGTGGATGACCGCCTGGTGTCCTTCCAGTTTAACAGGGAACGGCGAGACCACGCGGTGCGCCTCGTTGGCCGCGACTTCCAGTCGGTGCGGTTTTCCGTCCAGGGCCAGACGCAAATTCACGAGCGCGCAGGGGTTGATGAAAGGCCCCTGGCGGCGTTGGAGCCGGATGTGGAAGGAGTCCGGCAGCAGTCCGGCGTAATCTCCTTCTTCGCGGGGAACCTGCATCTGTTCTCCTGCAATGAGGATTCCCTCCGCCAGGTGGTGCCAGTCGAGGGTATTGTCATAAGGGGCGAGCAGCGTCAGGGAATACGCATAAACCAGGCCGCACCACTGCACGGGCAACCCGATCCAGTTGGGTGCTCGCCAGTTGGTCGCCCCGTACACCGGAACGGTCGCATAGAGCATCACCGGGTATTCACCCCAGAGATAAACAAAGGGGATGCCCGTGAGAGCCCAGCGGCGAGCCAGTTCCAGGTACTCCTTGTTGCCGGTGAGCTGGTAGCCTCGCACATAGGCGTGGACCAGATGGGCGGAAGCCAGAATGTCGGGAGTGTGCAAGGATAATTCCCAGGTCTGCGCCCCGCGGGGAGTACGAAACCGCTTCATGTATTCCAGGGTTTTGATACCTGCCTCCAGCGCCCGTCTGTTCCCTGTGAAGTAGGCGGCATCAAGGAGAAGCACCGCAAACCGCCCGCAATAGCCGCTGGCCGTGTCTTCAAAATGCCCCTTTTGGTAGGGCCCCTGATAACGAAATGAACCGTCCTCTCGTTGCTGCCGGAGAATGCTCTCCACCTGGTTTTGCGTCATCTGGAGCCACTGTTCCGCCCGACCAGTCAAGAACCAGGCGGCTTCATCCGGCAAATGCGCCCCACCAGGGACCAGTTCCGGAACCTCCGGCAACTTGCCGGAAAGTCGCCAGATTGTGGACACCATATCCACGTGAAATCTTCGCACCCAGTTGGGCTCCACGCAATGTCCCCAACCGTTTTCATTGTGGATGGGACCCTCTGTCAGGGCCCACAGGCACAGGTCCCTTTGGGTCTCCCGACCGCGAGGCGGCTCCGGAAGGTCGGGCAACCCCTTACGAGCAACAGCCCAAAGGATTTGCTCTTCCAGCCGGGCGTCTCCCACGCGCAGAACGGCATTGATGCGGTGGCCGCGCAATGCCATCCGGTGGTCCGTCGTGCCATCGAAAACGTTGGGAGTGGCGTAGACGGGCTGCAAATGCATGTCGTCCCACGAGAGGGCAACTCCCGTTCGATCTGTGACGAAGGCCATCAGGGGCATCGTCACTTTGATTGGATCCGGTGCGAAACGCACATGTTCTTCTGTCTCGATATCCAGCGTGGAAGAGCTCCGTTCCCCCTTGCCCAGATATTCCAGGCCAGCAAACAGTCCCTGCTGCAGAAGTCCCACGGGGCGCACCACGGGCCCCTCCACTTCATCCCCGGCCGATCCAGTTGCTTCCAAATTGAAGGCGATTTCGCCATTGTGGATGTGGATTTGGACGCGGACGCCCTCTCCAACCAGGGCAACATGATCAGTTTGCTTGCTGATGGAAAGTTTCGGAACTCGCGTGATGAAGCCTGGGCCTTCCACAGCGGCGGGTGCGACGATCGGGGCTATCGCCACCAGGGTTTCCTGTCCCCGACGAATGCGTGCCGCGTTATCCGGGGGTGATATCTCAAGCTGGTAGCCTCCAGGCAGGTCGCCCGGCACCGTGGTCCAGTCGGCTGAGAGCGAATCCTCGTAAATCCACACCACCCGCCGCAGGCTTTGCCCTGGCTCCGGCAACTGTATCTCAATTGCGACACCTTCGAGCACCCGGTCGCGCCGGCGGGGAACCTCGACAACTCTTTGATCTTTCGCGGGGATCTGAACCTTTCCATTTCCAGTGATCACCCAGACCAGTGTTGGTGTCTTGTTGATGAGATTGAAGCGGACGCTCTGGCCAGTAACGATGATCTCCCCCACGGCGACGTCCATTATTTTCAGCGCGGTGACACGAACGCGACGAATTTCATAAACACCCGGCGCAGCGCCGGGGTCGAGTCGCAATTGCTGGAGGCCGCCCGGAGTCACGATTTCCACCCGGTACTCATGCCACTGTCCGTCCCCCTGGATTGGAAAATGGCGGACCTTATCTTCTCCCCATTGTGGAGACTGGGCGCATGTCCAGTACACGGCGCCGCCTGTGGACACCGTGGTCCGCAGCTCCACGATCACCTCGCAAGCGTCGGCCGGAATTGTTAATGGCCGGGCGAGATACGGATCTGCCCCGGAACTCTCCACAACGAGAACGCCATCCCGTACCGACAAACGGCACTGGTTGAGCGCTTGAAACCCAGCCGTGTCCGCATCAAACGTGATGTCGATCGATTCTCCGCGAATTCTTGGCACGGGAAGGCTGGGCCAGGTCGGAGGCGATTGCTCGCCGCAGGCCCAGCAGGACAGACTCACGATCAGCGCCAGTGCGGCCAAAGACGGACTCTTCATGAGAGGCTCCTTTCGCTGGAGGTTCAAGTGACTGCTCCGATTCAGCGTCCGATTGGGCAGGGGAAATTGTCAAGGTGTTTCAACGTCACAACATGACTTTTGGAGGCTCTTGGGCCGAGTGTTTCAAGCTTTGAACAAAGTTCTGCCCGGACAAAGTTCCGTAAAGGCCAATCATCCACAAACTGCCCCTGTTACGCCGCGAATTTTCGCGTGATGGACGGGATTTTTGACGGTTTGGCCACTTTTTCTTGGAATTTGGCATGGACCCTGCTTAAGTCTATCGGGCAAGACGTCATCCCATCGATGGGACACAGGATGAAAACTTGTCAGGTCGGTCTGCGGTGGACCGACAGCTTGTTGGTTCCTCTGGTCCTTAGTATAAGGAGCGACAGGGTGAAGCGCGTGTTGTCTCGTATCTGGCGGGAGGAAGAAGGCGTTTTGACCTTCGAATGGATCCTCCTCATCACGGTCCTCGTGATCGGTGTGGTCGGCGGTCTCAGTGCGGTCCGCGATGCCGTGATCACGGAATTGGGCGATGTGGTCGAGGCCGTCATTTCGCTCGACCAGTCCTATTACATCGCCCATCCGTGGGATGTGCAAGTGCCTGACTGTGTCGTCGATGGCGCGTCCGACTCGTCCTACACCGATTCCGCTGGTATGGATCAGGGTCGCCTGAGCACCGGTGACCTCACTCAGGATCAGCCCGCCATCGGTGATTGCGGCGACGACGTCGAAGATCCGAGCCTGTGATGCAGCCATGAGCTGAAGTCTTCGACAGCTTTGTCGGACTTCCCGTCGTCATCTGAACAACCGGCTCCGCGTGGTGTGATCGCCCCGGAGCCGGTTTTCATTTACGGCGTAGGCACGTTCCCTGACACATCCATTATCCCACCTTTGCCGCGGAACGAAATTTTTCGTCTGTCGTACCGACAATCGTGGAATGAAAATTGCGTAAGAAAGTTTGAGGGATTGAGACCGCGTACAGGTAGCTTATCTTGGGAGAACAAGTATGAAGGCGATTCGATTGATCTGGCGCCATGTGCGGCGAAGCGAGGGAGTTTTGACCTTCGAGTGGATACTGCTCATCACGCTCATTGTGATTGGGATCGTGGGCGGACTGTCAGCCACTCGGGATGCGGTCATCAGCGAACTGGGCGACGTTGTGGGCGCCCTGGTCCACATTGACCAGTCCTACACGGTATCGGCGGATGACACCGGTTGGGGCAACGCCTTCAGTTTCACAGACTCCTTGCCCGAATGTGCCGGCGAACAAAATCGCCCCACAACCGGCCGACCCGACCAGGGGCCTGTGGGCACGTGCTCCAACCCGTGACCAGCGGCCACCTGTTGCCCGGAATCAACACCCACCGGCCACACGTTTTTCTGAAGTAGCTCATGGAACCATAGTTTCGACACGTCTTTGGTTGATAACCGGAGGCTTTACGGCGATGGCCATCTCACAGCGCTGGCAACAGTTCTGGCGACGCCTTGTGGAAGTCGGTCGGTCCGCACGACCGAGGAAGCCGCGGCAATCCTTTCGAGATCGGGAGGCGCGGCGAGGTGTTCTCACTTTTGAATGGGTAATCCTCATCACACTCCTTGTGCTGGGAATTGTAGGGGCTTACACGGCGTTTCGGGACGGAGTGATCGACGAACTCGGCGATATTTGTGGCGCCGTCCTATCGGTGGACCAGTCGTTCGAAACCCACGCTCCGGACGACCTTCCCTGCGCAGGCAGTTGGGGAAGCTGGCAGGACGACGATGCCAGCCAGAACATTGAACGCGGCCGAAACTTATGACAAAAACCTTGACCGCGGAAGACGCTACCAACGGCCCTGAAAACTTTTCCCTGGAACAAACGACTCATCCGAGTTTTGGGAGGTCTCTTCCTTGAGCATGCTGGATTCTCTCACTGTGGCGGTCGCAGTTCTCGTGATAACTCTGGGGGCGGCCATAACTGACCTGCGGGAACGGCGGATTCCCAACGTCCTGACGGTTCCCGCCATGGCGGCCGGATTGCTTTTTCACGGTCTTTTGCCATGGGGACAGGGGTGGCTGTTCGCTCTGACGGGCTTTGCGCTGGGGGCCGGACTCCTCCTGTTACCGTACATTCTTGGCGGCGGAGGGATGGGCGACATCAAGCTGCTTGCGGCTTTGGGGACCTGGCTCGGCCCGCGGGGTCTGCTCATCGCCTTTGCTTGTGGTGTCATCGTGGGGGCAGCTTTCACCCTTGTCTGCCTGCTGACCGGACAGTCGCTGGAAGAACTCGTCCGTCCCACGGCACGAGCCAGCCAACCTCACGACGCCGGCTCGGGTGTGGCCTCCCGAGCGAAGAGGTTCACAACGTCCAGCCGCAAGGCCCTGCCGTTTGCTGTGCCCCTGGCGGTGGGAACCTGGTTGATGGTTGCGATGGCGCTGGTGCGGGGCGGTTGGTACTGAGGCTTCCCGTCAGCAGCGAGGCGCACTTCATTTGTCATTCAATGTTTCGTTCAACTATCGGCACTGAAATTGCACAACGATTTTCACAACCGATGACAGAACCGCGAATAAGAGACCTGAGACAGGAAAGAGGACTTTTCTTCAGTCAGCAAGAGTTTGAACTTTTAGGAGGTTGTCCGTTCTCGTCTGATATCGCGTGCTGTTGTTGATTAAAAGAAACAGTCCCTGTGCTGTGTTGCTCATTTGTAACAAAGGAGACGTGGCTCAATGAAACGTATCAGTCCCGCGGGTGTGACATTTATCGTGGTGGCCATTATGGTGGGATTGGGGGCGGCCTACGCGGTTCGGCATCTCTCCCGACCTGCCGAGCAGCAGGCTAAAGCCGCCGGTCGCAAGATGGCCAAAATCGTGGTTGCCAAGTACAACCTCGGCCAGTACACACGGATTATCGACGACTACGTGGAAGAGGTGGCTGTGCCCGCCGACAAAGTCCCGGAAGGGGCGGTGACGCTGAAGTCTCGGGCACTCTACCGCCTGGCCAAGGTGACAATTCCTGCCGGCCAACCGATTCGGGAACAGGATCTTTACGAAGTGGGGGAAGTCCCCTTACTGTCCGAACGATTGCCGCCGGGTTATCGTGCCGTGACCCTGGCCGTGGATGCCAAGGCGGCGGTCAACGGCATGATTCAGCCGGAAAGCCTTGTGGACATCACGCTCACGGTGAAGAACGATCGCCCGGAATTTGGTGGGATGGCCACTCTGACACTCCTGCGGCGGGTTCGCGTCCTGGCAACGAGCCGGAACCGCTTCCCGGCTGCCGAAGACCGTCCCACCGATCTCCGGAACATTACCGTGGCGGTGACCCCCGAGCAGGCCAACAAACTCATTTTGGCAGAAAAGTACGGAACACTCAGCGTGGTTCTGTGCAGCCAGCAGGAGGACGCGGCTGTTCCCACGGATCATCCGGAGACGGGCGACGTTGCGGCGATTCCGACCGCCACCACCTCACCTCAGCCGGAAGCGGCGAACCAGCTCGAGGGTTCCAACCTGGTCAATATTTACACCCTCTTGGGCATTTCCCCGCTTCAGCCGCAGCCCGAGACTCCCAAACCTGAAACCAAGACCGCCCAAATCTGGCGGGGCAGCGAAGTTCAGGAAGTGACGTTCGCAAGCTGGCAGATTCGTGAGGCGGAAAACGCCACCCTGGTCGCCCAGGGACAGGAACCGCGGCCGTTCACGCCGGGCGCACTCAACAGCAAAGTCTCGTCACATCAGGAGGCCAGTGATGAAGACTGCCCAGAATGTGCTGCCAAACGGGCGAAAGAGGCGGCCCGGGCCAGCGCCGGGAGTGCTTCGCCGACGCCGGCTCCGCATCCTGCCGTGCTCCCCGGACAGGCAAATACCGGAACGAGTGGCTACGGCCGGGTGGTGACTGTGCCGGTGGCCCGGACATCCGCCGCCAGGCCGTGATGGCGACGCAAGGTGATTTGCTTGTTGCTGACCTGCCAGACCGACGGACGCATGAGGGAACACACCAGGGCATGCTGAAGAGAGTGGAAACCGACCCATGATGAACCTGTTCAACCGACAGAGCGACACACCCGGGAATGGCCGTAGCCAGGTCTCCGCCACCTCCGACCCGCGCGAGAAATGGGAAGCCGAATTCCAGAAGCTGAAAACCCGGCTCCATCGCGAGGTGATCGAGTCGCTGGACCTTTCCCGGTTGGCCAAAATGGACGAAACACAACTCCGCCGGCATCTGCGGAACCTGACAGAAGCCGTCCTCCGCAGCCGACCGGAACTCCTCGGCAATATCGACGAGGAACGCCTGATTGACGAGTTGATGGCGGAGTCGTTCGGCTTGGGACCACTTGAACCCTACATGCAGGATCCGGACGTCACGGACATCCTCGTCAACGGTCCCTACGAAGTGTATGTGGAGAGGTGCGGACGCCTCCAGGCAACGAACACTGTCTTTGCCGACGAGGAACACCTCCTCCAGATTATTCAGCGGATCGTTTCTCGCGTGGGACGCCGCATCGACGAGCAGAACCCGATGGTCGATGCCCGGCTGCCCGACGGTTCCCGCGTCAATGCCGTGATTCCTCCGCTTTCCCTGCGCGGACCGGTCCTCTCTATCCGCCGGTTCGGGCACGAACGGCTCAAAATGGCCGATCTGCTCCGCCTGGGGTCGATCTGCCCAGAGATGGTGACACTCCTTCAGGCGGCTGTGGAGGGACGGATCAACATCCTCATCAGCGGGGGAGCCGGCTCCGGAAAGACCACCCTTCTCAACAACCTCTCGGCGTTTATTCCGGAAGACGAACGTCTTGTGACGATTGAGGACTCGGCCGAGCTACGCCTCCAGCGAAAGCACGTGGTGAGTTTGGAAACACGCATCGCCAATGCGGAGGGCCGCGGCGAGGTGACACCCCGCGATCTGGTCCGCAACGCCCTGCGGATGCGACCGGACAGAATCATCCTGGGCGAGGTCCGCGGCGCGGAAGCCCTCGATATGCTCCAGGCCATGAATACGGGGCATGAAGGATCCCTCACCACCATCCACGCGAATGACACCCGCGACGCCCTCTCACGTCTGGAAGTGATGGTGGGAATGGCGGGATTCGAACTGCCGGTGCCCATTGTACGCCAGTACATCGCTTCCGCCATCACCCTCGTCGTTCACCTGGCAAGGTTGAAGGGCGGTGTGCGGAAGGTGATGCGGATTTCCGAAATCGTTGGCTTCGCTAATGGAGATTATGAACTTCAGGAACTGTTCGGTTTCCGGCAGGAAGGTGTGGACGAAGAAGGGGTCGCCAGAGGACATTTCTACGCGACCGGCAACGTCCCACGATTCCTGACTCGGCTGGAAGAGCAGGGCATCCTTCTTCCCGAGTCACTCTTCACGAAGCGCCTCATCGAAACTGCGAGCAGTCGCTCTTGAAAGGGAGGTTTGCATCGATGCCATGGCTTGAATGGCTGTATCCTGTTCTGACATTTATCAGCGTCAGTGGAATTCTGCTTCTTGTCGCGCTACGCTTTCTGGGGAAACAGACCTCCGGACAAAAGGACGATTTCGATCCCGCTGACCTTCTCTATGTGTCGCCGGAAAAAGCCGCCCGGACCCGGCTGGACCGGTGGTTTTATGAGCTCTTGGAAGCCGCTGGAAGCACGCTGGACCGGAGCACGGCCAGTATGATTCCCGCAGCCACCGCGGTTCTGGGTGCCGCCGTGTGCCTGGTGCTGTTCGATGATTTTCTGCTGGCCATGCTCGGAACGCTGGTGGGTGCCGTGATTCCTCTGGTGTGGTGGAAGTTCCGGGCATGGCGACGCGTCACCGCGATGCGCAAGGAGCTGCCCTCCACGCTGGAGTTATTTGCGGATGCCGTGCGGAGCGGGCTGTCGCTGGAACGTGCCGCAGTCCTTGCCGCTGAAGAAAGTAAGGGTCCGCTTCAAAGCGAATTCCGCTGGTGTGCCGCCCAGCTTGAACTGGGACATTCACCCCAGCGGGTTATGGAACGCATGTCTTATCGGATTCCGCTGCCTGAATTTCGGATTTTTGCGACCGCGGTCCTCGTCCATCGCCGAACGGGAGGCGATCTCGCCAATCTCGCCAGTCGTCTCGCTCGTTCGGCGCGGGAGCGTTCGGAATTCCGCGGACATATGAAGGCGGTGACCGCGGGCAGTCGGCTTTCCGTGCTCGGATTGACGGTGGGTATTCTCATCGCGGTGGCGGTGCTGGGCTGGACGCGGCCGGAGTACATCCAGCAGTTCCTCACCCATCCCCGCGGACCCACGTTGCTTGCCATCGCGGGATGCCTCCAACTGGTGGGGCTCCTGTGGGTCTGGCGCATTCTTCAGGTGAAATACTGAACCCCAGAGCTTTTCTTCCGAACAGCTTGTCGAATTGCGGATTGTCAGAGTAAGAAAAGTCGTCGACTCATCATATTCGCTGAGGTATCCACTCTATGACGCCGATCGATCTGGGAGCCTTGAACGAGATTATCGCCTTCTGGAACGACTGGGGACTTTCCCTGTTGACCTTTCTGAGCGTCGTCGTCATCGCCCTGCTGGCGCGAAGAATCTGGCTGTGGGCACGGACGAAGAACCCCACGGATAGCGCCTCCATAAAGCCCCCAATTCTTGACCCCGAACTGGAAGATGAGGGCGCTTTCGGGGCTTTAACACCGGCATTGGCTGCCCAGATTCCGGAATCCGCCAAGGAAACAAGGGATTTTCAGCTTCTCTTAAAGCAGGCAGGATTTTACCATCCCGCAGCGCGCAACACGATCTACGCTTTTCGATTCCTGCTGCTGGTCACGCCGCTTATCATCGCCGGGGTGTGTGCCGTTCTGGCCGATCCCCAGTGGACCTGGCACATTCTCGGGGTGGGACTTTTCAGCGGCGTGGTGCTGTCGATTATTCCCAGGCTTTATGTGTACTTCCGGCGGAAGACGCGGTACGAGGAGATTCGCAGGGGCCTGGCCGACACGGTTGACATGCTCAGCATGTGTTTGACGGGCGGCCTCAATCTCCTGGATAGTCTGGAACATGTGGCCGGCCAGATGGGGGCCTATCCTGCACTTGCTGAGGAACTCAGGCTCGTCAAACGGCAGGCCGAGGTCAGCAGCCTCAAGCTGGCCCTCGACGACCTCACCCGGCGGGGGGATCTGCCCGGAATGCGTCAGCTC
>ERZ795043.334-NODE-334-length-46485-cov-14.177730_pt1 | contig 46485 bp, 36 predicted proteins | sample MGYA00375127_ERZ795043 | MGnify/ENA primary metagenome ERZ795043 (study PRJEB30172, sample SAMN05518447) | compost metagenome | isolation source: Feedstock adapted compost from Newby Island compost facility, Milpitas, CA | place: USA:Newby Island compost facility... | reverse complement strand
GGCAAGAGCATTCGGGAAATTGCCCGCATCACGGGACATGCCCGAAATACCGTGAGCAAATACTTGCGCGCCAACGGCTTACAAAGTATTCAAGGAGGCCAAAGGAGGAAAAGAGCTTCATTGGGTTGCTGATGCGGATGAATATGGAAATTATATAAATGATAAACATAAAAGTTCAACAGGGATGGTAATCAAAATTAAATAAAATTGGGTGTGAGAGCGTTATGTCTTTAACAAAGTCAGAAGCTTTAAAGCTGTTCGAGTTAGGGTTCAAAAGACCATCATATGCCGATAAAGTATATCCACAAGATATATTTGAATATCAAGATTCAACATGGGTTAATAGGTGGAAGAATTCTGCTCGAAGGTCCACCCCTCTGTGATGAAATTATTTACACTAAAGGGGTTTGGATTCCAAGTATCAACGATCTCTTATCATGGCTAGAAGAAAACCATTGCAAATTTACGATATCCTTTACGGGCACTGGGTATAAGGTGAATGTTACGGATAGTCATGGAGTAGCGTTTACTTCGAAGGGAACGACTCCTGAGTTTGCTTTATTTAATGTTATTAAAAAAATTCTGATGAAGTATGGCGGGAATTTGGGTAGTAAAGAATATATAGTTGTAGAAGCAGAGTTCATTGACAGAAAAGACTTATAAGCAACAGCCACTAGTATGCAACTATAAAGAACAAGGTGGTGTAAAATTCAATTTATTTAGCTGTCGTTAGCTGTCGGTAAAAACCTTGGGGGCAGTAATCCTCAAGGTCTTTCTTTTGTCCCCACCCAGTGAAAAATACCAAATGCATAAAATATTTGTCAACCAATTGAACAAACTAGTTTCCAATATGTACATGAATGAGTAAATATTAACCGGTACAAACACCCAAGCCGGTCCGGGTGAATATCCTGTGACAAAACCTATGGATCGGCAGGGAGTCGGCATGGGAACGTATGTTGAGGTAGAGCCGGGCGTCAAGCTGCACGTGGAAGACGTGAACCCCGGCGGCAAGAGAACCGTTCTGTTCTTGCACGGGTGGCCGCTCAGCCACCGGCAGTTCGAGTATCAGTTCAACGTGCTTCCGGCGCAGGGGTTTCGCTGTGTCGGCGTGGACTGGCGGGGGTTCGGCCGCTCGGACAAACCGTGGGACGGGTACCGTTATGACCGGCTGGCGGACGACCTGCGCGCGGTGGTGGACACCCTTGGTCTGCAAGGCTTTACGCTGGCGGGGCATTCGACGGGCGGAGCGATTGCGATTCGCTACATGACGCGGCATGGCGGTCACGGCGTCTCCCGATTGATGCTGATCAGCGCCGCGGCACCCACCGGGTTTACGCGGGAAACCGCCAGCCGGTTGCTGGCCGAAACGATGAACGATCGTCCGGCCATGATACGCGGGATCACCGACACGTTTTTCTTTCAATATATCACCAAACCGTTCGCGGAATGGTTTTTCCGGATGGCGTTGCAGGCGGCGGGCTGGTCCACCGCGGCGGTCATCCGAATGCTCCGGGACGAGACCCTGTATGCCGATTTGCCCCGGATCACGGTCCCCACGCTGATCGCTCACGGCATTCACGACCGGGTGATACCGTTCGCGCAAGCCCAAGAAATGCACCGGGCCATCGGGTTGTCCTGGCTGGTGCCGTTTGCATACAGTGGACACGGCCTGTTCTGGGAAGAGCGCGACCGGTTTAACCGGCTCTTGGCGCAGTTCGCGGGTTGAGCTATCGGGGAGGGAGGCGTGACGGAGCCTGCGGGGAGCGGGCTCCGTTTTTCGTATGCGTTTTTTTCTTGCAAAACGCCGCCCGCGGGTGTACCTTAGGAACAACGCGACAAACGAACAACTGCGATCGGACAAAAGGAGGGGGGACGGTGCAAACGGCGGGGATCCACCACATCACCGCATTCGTCGGCAACGCGCAAACGAATGTCGATTTTTACGCCGGCCTGCTCGGGCTGCGCCTCGTGAAAAAGACCGTCAATTTCGACGAGCCGGAACTGTACCATTTTTACTTTGGCAACGAGACGGGCAGCCCCGGCACCATCATGACGTTTTTCCCGTACGAGGGCGGCCCCAGGGGGCGCGTCGGCGGCGGACAGGTCGGAGTCACCACCTTCGCCGTGCCCGCCGGGGCGTTGCCGTTCTGGGAAGCGCGGCTTCGCAAGTTTGCGGTGCCGTTTGAGCGGGTGGAACGGTTCGGGGAAACGTATGTGCGGTTTCGGGATCCGGACGGGCTGCAGTTGGAACTCGTGGAGCGGGAAGCGGGAAAGCCGAGCCGGTGGGCGTTCGGCGGCGTTCCGGCCGACAAGGCGATCAAGGGGTTCGGCGGCGCGGTGCTGTTCAGCATGGCGCCCGAACTGACGATGCGCGAGCTGGAGCATATCCTGGGAATGGAGCGGATCGGCGAGGACAAGGGGCTTGTCCGCTTTCGCGCGCCGGGCGAAATCGGGAACCTGATCGACGTGGACACCACCGTGACGGACCGTGGCCGCGGCGGCTGCGGCACGATCCACCATATCGCCTGGCGGGCGAAGGACGGCGAGGAACAGGAAAGATGGCGGGAACGCGTCGCGAAAGCCGGTTTTCAGCCGACCCCGATCGTGGACCGGAATTATTTCACGTCGGTTTACTTCCGCGAGCGCGGCGGGATTCTGTTCGAGATCGCCACGGACCCGCCGGGCTTCCTGCGGGACGAGCCGTTCGAGACGCTCGGCGAAAAGCTGATGCTGCCGCCGTGGTTCGAGCCGTACCGGGAGCAAATCGTGCGCGCGTTGCCGCCGTTTGAAATCCGGGTGTTGAAGGAGGGCCGGACATGAAACCGCAAATGCGACATCTGTTTCGGCAAGGTACAAATGCCACGACGCTCTTGCTGCTGCACGGCACCGGCGGTACGGAGCACGACCTGCTGCCGCTCGCGGAACGGCTGGATCCCGCCGCGTCGGTGCTCGGCGTGAGAGGCAACGTGCTGGAGAACGGGATGCCCCGTTTCTTTCGCCGGTTCGCCGAAGGGGTGTTCGATGAAGAAGACCTGATTTTCCGCACCCATGAACTGAACGATTTTCTGGGGAAGGCCGCGGAAACTTACAAGTTCGACCGCAGCCGGGTGGTGGCGGTGGGCTACTCCAACGGCGCGAACATCGCCGCGAGCCTGTTGTTCCACATACCTGGCGCGCTCAGGGGAGCCATTTTGCACCACCCGATGGTGCCGCGCCGCGGCGTGACGCTGCCCGATCTGTCGGGAATTCCGGTGTTCATCGGCGCCGGGCGGAACGACCCGATCTGCTCCGCGCGGGAAACCGAGGAACTGGCCGGCCTGCTTTCGGGAGCGGGCGCCGACGTGACGGTGCATTGGGAAAATAACGGCCACCGGCTGACCGAAAGCGAAGTCGCCGCGGCGCGGGAATGGTACCGGCGGCAGTTTGGCGGCGAAGAGACGCGGTGTTGACGTCCAAAACCGGCCAACTCACGCGCGGGGGGATCCTGCAGCGGATAGACGGGCGGAAAAACCGCTGTCTCGGACGCGTTCGGATTGCTATACGAAAACAACGACGCAAGCTGGAAGCGTTTGAAAGAATAAGACAGACGTCAAACCACAAACGCCTGAAAGAAAACCCGGGGATGCGTTGGGAGAGACCATGAACGATTTGCCGAACGAAATCGCGCTGGTTTTGAAGCGCTTTCAACTGGAGCCGCGGGAGATCGTCTTCTGGATGGCATGCGACCGGGCGCCGGACGGGGGATTTGCGGAGAGCTGGCTGCTGCTGGGCCGGGATAAGCTGCACATCGTGCGCAACGGCCGTCCGACGGCGGGGGAAAAGACGTTCAAAGGCTATCTCGAGCCGAAAAAAGGAAAACGGTCATTTCGGATTCCGGGGGCGGCCCGGCCCGAAGCTCCAGGTCCATCCGCGCCGGCCGCGTCGCGGGATGCCGATGGAAACGACGGCGCATGGACCGTGGAGACGCTCGATCTTGCCCGGATTGAATCCGTTGCCGTGGTCAATCTGGTCGCCTCCGGACTGATGGTGATCAAGGAGACGGAGGAGCGGGCCGTCGCCGCCTTTACGAACGGGCACATGAGGCGGGCGGCGAAGTTTGCCGCGGTGTTCCGCAAACTGAAGGACGGCGAGGCGCTCGACGAGGGGGAACTTGAGGAGGAGCACGGACCGGCGTCCTGCCCGAAATGCGGGATGGTCTATCCCGAGGAAGGCCGGCAGATGTGCCCGCGATGCCTCAAGCGCCGCGCCCTGTTTTTGCGGTTGCTGGCCTTTGCGGGAAGGTACAAGGGGTCGATCTTTTGGATCGTCGTGTTCATGCTGCTCAACTCGGCGACCGGCATCGTCATTCCGTATTTGCAGGGTACGGTGCTGTTCGACCAGGCGCTGGCCGGCCAAGGGGCGTTCGCGGGCAGGATCGGGCTGGTCATTTTGCTGATCATCGTATTCCGCACGCTGTCGCTGTTGTTCGGGGTGCTGTACGGTTACCTGAACGCCCGGCTGGCGGCAAACGTCGCCTTCGACCTGAAGGCCGGCGTGTTTTCCGCCATGCAGCGGCTGTCGCTTCATTTCTTCATGAGGAAGCAGACCGGTCATCTGATGACCCGGGTGAACGGGGATGCGACCGAACTGCAGTTTTTCTTCACCGACGGCATTTCCTTTTTCATCGTCAACGCCATGAACATCATCGGCATCACCGCGGTGCTGGTGGCGCTGGACTGGCGGCTGACGCTGTTCTGCTTTGTGCCGATGCCGGCCGTCATCTGGCTCGTCCGCAAGGCGTTTCCCCGGCTTTGGCGCCTGTCCTGGCGCAGGCACCGCCGCGCGAGCGCGATGAACTCGGTCATCAGCGACACGATCCGCGGCTCGCGGGTGGTCAAGGCGTTTGGCAAGGAAGAGCGGGAGATCGAACGGTTCCGGCGGGCCAATCACGCCTATTCGTCCGCGGAACAGACGGTCAACAAGCTGAGCGGAACGGTCATGCCGACGTTGAACATCCTGACCCAACTGGGCGGCATCGCCATCTGGGCGTTCGGCGGCTGGAAGGTCATGCAGGGCGATTTTTCCTTCGGCAAGGTGATGACGTTCATCCACTACATGTACATGCTTTACGGGCCGATCCAGTTCATGACCAACATCGTCGGCTGGTGGTCGCACTGCATGTCGGCGGCGCAGCGCATTTTCGAAATTCAGGACGCGGTTCCGGATGTCGCCGAGAAACCGGACGCCATCGACCTGCCGGATCTCAGGGGAGAGATTCGGGCCGTGAACGTCGTATTCGGTTACGAGCCCAACAAACCGATCCTGAAGGGCGTGTCGCTGCACGTCAGGCCGGGCCAAATGATCGGAATCGTCGGGCATTCGGGCGCGGGCAAGTCGACGCTGGTCAACCTGATCTCCCGGCTGTACGACGTAAACGAGGGCGAAATTCTCATTGACGGCGTGAATGTCAAGGACCTGAAAACGGCCACGCTGCGCCGGCATATCGGCATCGTGTCCCAGGATATCTACGTTTTCTCGGGGACGATCGCGGAGAATATCGCCTATGCGAAGCCCGACTGCACGCTCGGCGAAATCATCCGCGCCGCCAAGATCGCCCGGGCGCACGATTTCATCGAGAAGCTGCCCGACGGCTACGACACGATCGTCGGCACGGGCGGGCACACGCTGTCCGGCGGGGAAAAGCAGCGGCTGTCCATTGCGCGGGCCATTTTGCTGAATCCGAAAATCCTGATCCTCGACGAAGCGACCGCCTCATTGGACACCGAGACCGAACTGCAGATCCAGGAAGCGCTCGACACGCTGGTCAAGGGCCGAACGACCATCGCCATCGCGCACCGGCTGTCGACGCTGCGCAACGCGGACGTTCTGGTCGTCATGGACAAGGGCGTCGTTGCCGAAACCGGAACGCACGAGGAATTGATGGCGCGAAAGGGTCTGTACTATGAAATGGTAAAAAGGCACGACGAGGCGCTGAAAATGAAGGAGGCGGTGATCGTATGACGGAACCGGACAAGTCCCGGGACGTCCCGCAGGAAAAGCAGCCGACGTCGGATCTTGCCGAAGCGGCGCACATCCGGTATCTGACGCCGGACAACGCCGCGTTCCGAAAAACGCCGGGCCGCCTGCTCGCGGTCACGGTCGAGGGCGAGGAGCACGCTCCGGTGTTCGTGCATTGCTCTTTTCCCCATCTGGACCGGCGCGTGTTTCTGTCGATCCGGACGATCGACAACGAGGAGATCGGCATGGTCCGTTCGCTGGACGATTTCCCCCCGGAGACCGCGGCGCTTCTTGAGGAGCAGATCGCCATCCGGTATTTCGCCCCGGAGATCACCCGGGTGCTGAACATCAGGGAGGAATTCGGCTACTCCTACTGGGAGGCGGAGACGACGGCGGGGATTTGCCGCTTCACGGTGCGTTCCGGCGGCGGCAATGTGAAGCTGGTGCACGACAACCGGCTGCTGATCACCGATGTCGACGGCAACCGGTTCGTCATTCCCCGCCTGGACCGGTTGAGCGAACGGGAATACCGCATGGTGGAAATGTGCATGTAGCGCTTTTCACGGCCAAAAGGGGAATGGGGCATGAACCTGAACTTTGCGCTTCCGGAGCGCGACCGGGAGGCGGCGGTCCGGGCCGTCGGCGAAACCGTCGCCTGGTGCGTGCCCGTCGACCTCACGCTCGGGGGACGCCGGGCGGCCGGTTACTTTGTCATCGGCGAAACGAAATGGGTGCACGTTGAAAACGGAGAAGTGCTGGAGTGCCGAGCGATTTCGGAAGCGGGCGACTACCGCGTCATCCCGCTCGTCGGCAACGCGCTTCTCGAGGCCGAAGAGCACGGCGCGAGGCGGATCATCGTTCGCTTCACGATGCGGCACGCGGTCCGGTACGCCTACATCGCGCAGATTTTGAACGACCTGGCGGCCCGGCGCAAAGTGCGCATCTACAACGACGAACCGGAGCCCGTGTGCGCCAAATGCGGCGGGCCCCTCGTGCACGGCACGGGACTGTGCCCGCGGTGCATGAGCCGGACGGCGGCCGTCAAGCGGCTGTTGGCGATTTCCAGAGCCCACTGGAAGCCCTTTGCGGTCGGTCTCGCCGTCCTGTTCGCCTCGTCCGCCGTCGCTCTGCTTGGCCCTTATTTTCAGAAGATCATCGTCAACTCCGCCTTGCAGCCGCCGCCCGGACAGCGCCCGGACGCCGGCCTGTTCTGGCTGGCTCTGGCGGGCATGCTGCTCGGGCTCGTGTGCGGCGAGGGGCTCGGCATTTTGCGCGGCCGGATCATGGCGAGCATCAGCTCGCGGATCGCCGCCGATTTGCGCCAAATGGTGTTCGACCGCATCCAGCGCCTGTCGCTCGGTTTTCTGACGTCGCAGCGGGCTGGCGACCTGATGAACCGGATCACGTCCGATACCGACCGGATCCGGCAGCTCATCCAGGAGATGGCGACAACGGCCATCTATCAGCTTGTCATTCTCGTATCCGCGAGCGTCCTGTTGTTCAGGGCCGACTGGCGGCTCGCCTGCGTCGTGCTGCTGCCGGCGCCGCTGGTTGCGCAACTGCATGTGTACATCTGGCGGAACGTGTTGCGGAAGCTGTTTCACCGGCAATGGCGGCTGTGGGACAAGGCGAATACATACCTGCACGACGTGCTCGGCGGCATCCGGATTGTGAAGGCGTTCGGCAAGGAAGAGCGCGAGATCGAGCGTTTTCGCAAATACAACGGCGATTTCGCGGCCGCCTCCATCCGCAGCGAGCAGGTGTTCAGCATCCTGTCGCCGGTCACCAACTATTTGATCCAGTTGGGCCAATATCTCGTGCTGCTCATCGGCTGTTCCATGATCGTCGGCGGCCGCATGACGCTGGGCGAACTGGTGCAGTTCACCAGCTACGCCGGCATGATTTTCGGACCGATCGCCTGGCTCATGTTTTTGCCGCGATGGGTGACCAACGCCGTTATCTCCATCAACCGGGTGTTCTCCGTCATCGACGAGCAGCCGGAAGTGCTCGACCGGGAAAACGCCGTTCGTCACCGGATCCGGGGATCGATCGAGTTTCGCAACGTCTATTTCGGCTACAGATCGCACGAACCGGTGTTGAAAGACATCAGTTTCGAAGTGAAACAGGGCGAAATGATCGGGCTGGTCGGACACTCCGGCGCGGGCAAGTCGACGCTCATCAACCTGATCGCCCGATTCTACGACGTCCAGGAGGGCGAAATTCGCATCGACGGCATCGATATCCGGAACATCCGGCAGGAAGATTTGCGCTCGCAAATCGGCGTCGTGCTGCAGGAAACGTTCCTGTTCAGCGGCACGATCCTCGAGAACATCCGGTATTCCAAGCCGGAAGCCACCTTGGACGAAGTGATCCGGGCGGCGAAAATCGCCAACGCCCACGACTTCATCGTCAACCTTCCGGACGGCTACGACACGTGGCTCGACGAAAACGGCAACAACCTGTCCGGCGGCGAGCGGCAACGGCTGGCCATCGCGCGCGCGGTGCTTGCCGATCCGCGGATTCTGATCCTCGACGAGGCCACGGCGTCTCTCGACCTGGAGACGGAACAGGCGATCCAGGAAGCGCTGAAGCGGGTCACGCAAAACCGGACGACCATAGCCATCGCGCACCGGCTCGCCACGCTGCGCAACGCGGACCGGCTGTTCGTGCTGGACAAGGGCCGGCTGGCCGAGGTGGGCACCCACAACGAGCTCATGGAGAAAAAGGGCATCTACTACCGCCTCATCACGGCGCAGCGCAACATGCACCGGCCGAAAACCGGGCAGGCGCCGGATGCGGCGGAATCGGCCTCGCCCGCGTGATTTCGGCGCATAGCGCAACGCAATTCTGGAAATTGACCCGCTTGGCGATCGCGGAAGCGATCGACGCGGGCACGCTGCGCGGCTACGCGGTGGACGGCGTGTTCCCGCTGATGGGGCGGGACGAACGGGCCGACCGACAAATCGCCGGGGGGCGGATTTTGCAACCGGGCACACCGCCTGGTATTCTGAAGAAGTGATCCGCCGCGGCTGCGTCATGTGGATCGACAACCTGTGCGGGTTCGCCGCCGGCCGGTCTGGGGCGGCTGGCTCGCGGTCGCCGCCGGTTTCGCCGCATTGGCGTTGGGCGAGCGGTTCGCCGTGCACGAGCGCGTCCGCGACCGGTTTCTGAAACCGGCCGGGATTCGGCTGTTGCCCGGGATGAAAGCGGAGGACTGGCTCACCATGCATCGGCCGGCGGCATCCGTTTTTTGCGAAGGAGGAATCGGCGCTTCGATGTTCAAATGGCTGCGGATGAGGCGGAAAACGGAAACGTCCGCCGGATCGGAGGAAGCCCGGACGAAGGCCGCGGTCTCCCCGGCGGAAGGCGATCCGGCGGAAGGCGATCCGGCGGAAAGCGATCTTCTGGTCGAACTTGCCGGAAGAACCGTGCGGCGGGCCGTCCGGCCCGTCGCGGGCGTCACGGTCCTGGATCTGGCCGAGATGAACGGCGTGGATTGGCAATCCCGCTGCAAAAGAGGCACTTGCGCCCGCTGCCGCTGCCTCGTCCGGGAAGGTCGCGAGTTTCTGACGGAACCGAACCGGGCGGAAATCGACCGGTTGGGCGAAGCGGAGATCGCCCGGGGGTACCGGCTCGGCTGCCAGGCGAGAATCGCAAAGGAAGGCCGGATCTCGATCCGGCACGCTTCTTACTTTCCCTGATCCCGGCGCGAGAGGGTCCGGGCGGGGAGACGGCCGTTCCGGCGGACGGTGAAAGCCGATCCGGGCGGGGCGCTAAGAGCCGAACCCGGGCGGGCGTTTCGTCCGATCCCGTCCAACGCGGCAGGGGTATCGGGCCGGGATGTTTGCTATAATGACGGTAGGTCCCTTTATTGTCTGGTCTTTTCCATTCGGAAAGGAGGAGTGAAGCCATGTCCAACCCATCCGATCCGCAAGACAAGCTGGCGCTGGCGACGTTCGCGGGCGGCTGCTTCTGGTGCATGGTGGCGCCGTTCGACCAACTGCCCGGCGTCGTTCGGGTCGTATCCGGGTATACCGGCGGGCACAAGGAAAATCCCACCTACGAGGAAGTGTGCGCGGGGGGAACCGGCCACGCCGAGGCGGTGCAAATTACGTACGACCCTTCGGTCATTTCCTATCGCGAGCTGCTCAACGTGTTCTGGCGGCAGATCGATCCGACCGATCCGGGCGGGCAGTTTTATGACCGGGGCGACTCGTACCGAACCGCCATCTTCTATCACGACGAGGAACAGCGTCGCCTGGCGGAGGAATCGAAGCGGGAACTGGAGCAGAGCGGGCGGTTTGACAAGCCGATCGTGACAGAAATTGTGCCGGCCGGCAAGTTTTATCCCGCCGAGGAATACCATCAGGATTATTACCGGAAAAATCCGCTGCGTTACCGGATGTACCGCCAGGGGTCCGGCCGGGACGAATTCATCGCCAGACACTGGACGATGAAAAAGGACCGGGAGGAGCTTCGCAAAAAGCTGACCCCGCTGCAGTACGAAGTGACGCAGAACAACGCGACGGAACCGCCGTTCCAAAATGAGTACTGGAACCACTTCGAGGACGGCATCTATGTGGACGTCGTCTCCGGCGAACCGCTGTTCAGTTCGCTGGACAAGTTTGACGCCGGATGCGGCTGGCCGAGCTTTACGAAGCCGCTTCCCGACGCGCACATCGTGGAAAAGCTGGATCTCAGCCACAACATGGTCCGCACCGAGGTCCGGAGCGGGCTGGCGGATTCCCATTTGGGGCATGTGTTCCCGGACGGACCGGAGCCGACGGGGCTCCGCTACTGCATCAATTCCGCCGCGTTGCGCTTCATTCCGAAAGACCGGCTCGAGGAAGAGGGATACGGGCGGTATTTGCATCTGTTTGAACGCAAAACGGATGCGAAGGACGACCACTAGCCTCCGCCCCCGGATATCCCATTCCCGATCCCATGACCGAATTTCATGGATTTCCATCGCGTCCCGGCAACGGGACGTTTTTCTTTCGGAAGGTTTGATCTTTTTCTTGAACAGGCGTAAGATTTTGCATGGATGTTAACGGTTCAATGTTCGCCCTAACGAATGGACCGAAGGAGGCGCAGACGATTGCGGGAGGCCAGGGACGGGAGAGAGCTGCTGGTCGGACACCTGCGCGCCCATTGGTACCAGTACCTCTTCGCGGTGTCGATCATGGCGGTCGCGCATGTGATCCACGCGCTTTTTCCCGGCGTGCTCGGCTCGTTTACGGATGATCTGCATGACGGCAAGTTGTCGCACGAATCGGTGGTCCGGTACTTCCTGATGCTGGTCGGCATCGCGGCCGGCCACAGCGCTCTGTTTGGCATCGGCCAGTATATCAATCACCGGCTGGGGAGGCGGTTTGAATACAACGCCCGGAGACGGCTGTTCCGGCATTTTACCCGGCTGGGGGAAACGTATTTTTCGCGGCACGGCATCGGCCGGATGCTCAGCTACGTCATGAACGATGTCCAGAGCGTGCGGGAATCGATCGCCAACGGTCTGAACCAGACGACCAACGCGACGGTGCTGCTCGTGTCGGTGACGGTGATGATGGCCTTCAGCGGCATCCCGCTCGGCCTGGTGGCCGTTTGCGTGGTGCCGCTGCTGGTCATTCCGTTTTTGGTCGTCACGTTCGGGCCGCGCATCCGTCAGCGGTCGCAGATGGTGCAGGAATCGCTGGCGACGATGACTGCGGCGGCGGAGGAACAGTTCGGCGGCATCCGGGTGACGAAGACGTTCGCGACGGAGCCGATCGCCCGGGGCCGCTTCGCCGAAACGGTGGACCGGATTCGCGTCAACCAGCTTCGCCTCGTCAAGCTGTCCTCGCTGTTTCAGGCGTCGTTGCCGTTTACCGGGGCGCTGTCGCTGGTCGTCGCGCTGGCCTGGGGCGGCTATCACGTCACGAGCGGCCGGCTGACGCTGGGCAATTTTGTCGCGTTGCTGTTGTATTTGCGGATGATCGTGACCCCGCTGCAGCAGATCGGTAACGTCATCAACATGATGCAGCGGGCGTCGGCCTCGCTTGACCGGCTGAACCGCCTGCTGGCGGTCGAGCCGGACATCCGCGAGGCGGAGGATGCGGTGGCGCTACCGCCGGAGGCGGCCGACATCGAAGTGCGCGGCCTGACGTTCACGTATCCGAACGCCAAAGCGCCTTCGCTTACGGACGTCTGCATCCGCCTTCCCCGGGGACGGACGCTGGGCATCGTCGGCCGCACGGGCAGCGGCAAGACGACGCTGGCGAAACTGTTGCTGCGCGTGTACGATCCGCCGCCGGGGACGGTGTTTGTCGGTGGAGTGGACATCCGCGAACTGACGCTGGAAAGCTTGCGCACCCAAATCGCCTACGTGCCGCAGGACGGGTTTCTGTTCAGCACGACGATCCGGGACAACATCGCGTTTTCCGACCGGAAGATGCCGTTGGAGCGGGTGGAGCGCGCGGCGAAAATGGCCGATCTGTACGAGACGGTGAGCGGGTTCCCCAACGGCTTTGAGACGAAGCTGGGCGAACGCGGACTGACGCTGTCCGGCGGGCAGCGGCAGCGCACCAGCCTGGCGCGCGGGCTCGTTAAGGACGCGCCGATTCTCGTGCTGGACGACAGCGTCAGCGCGGTCGACGCCGTTACGGAAACGGCCATTCTCCGTCAGTTGCGGGAAGCCCGCCGGGGAAAAACGACCATCATCATCGCGCATCGTCTCAGCGCCGTCCGCCACGCCGACGAAATCGTCGTGCTGGAGGACGGACGCATCGCGGAGCGGGGCACGCATGAGGAACTGCTGCGCCGCGGCGGGATCTACGCGGCGATGCACGCCCTGCAGGAAGGAGGGGACGAACGGTGCGGGCAAGCCGAACGGACGGCGACCCGGAACTGAAGGCCGGTTCCGGAACCGGCCGGACGCGGCGCGCCGGGCAAGCGGCGCCCGCGGAACTGAAGCGGCGGCAGGCGCTCGGGATCTTGCTGTCTTACGCCCGGCCGCACCGGAAAACGTTCCTGGCCGTCGTGTTCTGCTCCCTGCTGGCGATCTCCGCCGATTTGCTGCAGCCGGTCCTGATCAAAATCGCCATCGACGACCGCCTGCTGTTCGAGCCCGGGGGACTCGCCATGCTGCTCGGGCTGGCGGGCGTCTATCTGGTACTGGCCGTGATCAGCCTTCTGTTTTCTTACTGGCAGGCCAACCTGCTGCAGGGAGCGGGGCAAAGCATCGTCGCCCGGCTGCGCAATGACCTGTTCCGGCACATTTCCGACCAGTCGATGGCGTTTTTCGACCGCCATCCGGTGGGCAGCCTGGTGACGAACGAGTCGAGCGACACGGAGACGATCAGCCAGTTTTTCACGCAGGTGCTGCACAGTCTCGTGCGCGACGGGCTCATGCTGGTGCTGATTCTGGCGTTCATGTTCGCGCTGGACGCGAAGCTGGCGCTGTATTGTCTGATTCTTTTGCCGCTGATCGCGCTGATCGCCGTTTCGTTCCGTCGCCGGCTTCGCGCCTCGTACCAGCAGACGCGCGCGGAACTGTCCGGCATGATCGCCTTCGTCGCGGAAAATCTGGCCGGCATGAGCCTGATCCAGGCGTTCCACCAGGAGAAGGAGCAAGCGGCGCGTTTCGCCGAGCGGAACGGCCGACATTTCCGCGCCCAGATGCGGGAAGTGCGGACGACGCTTCTGTTCAACCGCTCCTTCGACCTTCTGGGCAACCTCTCGGTGGCGTTCGTCGTCTGGATCGGCGGCTGGGCGGTGCTGGGCGAGCGGCTGGAATTCGGGGTGCTGTACGCCTTCATAAGTTATGTTCGTCAGTTTTTCCAGCCGATCAACCAGATCACCCAGCAGTGGAACACGCTGCAGTCCACGCTCGTGTCCATGGACCGATTGTGGCGGATCTTTTCCGTGCAGCCGGCGATTCGCGATCCGGAGCCGGAGGAGCGGGCGGATTTTCGTCCCGAACGGGTGACGGGACGGGTCGATTTCGAGCGGATCCGGTTCGGATACGGCGAAGGCCACGTGCTGCACGATCTGGACCTGCACATCCGGCCGGGCGAATTCGTCGGCATCGTCGGGGCGACCGGAGCGGGCAAAAGCTCGCTCGTCCACCTACTGTGCCGGTTTTACGACGTCCGGGAGGGGGCCATCCGCATCGACGGCGTCGACATTCGCCGCATTCCGTTGGAGGCGCTCCACCGCACGGTCGGGCTCGTGCAGCAGGAGCCGTTTCTGTTTTCCGGTTCCATCGTCGACAACGTGCGGCTGTTTGATCCGGCCTTTTCCCGGGAGGACGCCATCCGCGCCTGTGAGCGGGTCGGCGCCGCCCCGATGATCCGCCGCTTGCCGGACGGTTACGACACCGTGGTGTCGGAGCGGGGCAGCGGTCTGTCGGCGGGCGAGCGGCAGCTCATTTCCTTTGCGCGCGTGCTGCTGTTCAATCCGCGCATCCTCATTCTCGACGAGGCCACGGCGCATCTGGATTCGCAGACGGAGCAGCGCATCCAGGAGGCGCTGGAGGTGGTGTCGAAGGGCCGCACGACGCTGGTGATTGCGCACCGGCTGTCCACCGTGCGGCGGGCGGATCGCATCATCGTCATGCGGAAGGGCCGCATCGTCGAGCAGGGGACGCACGAGGTGCTGATGGCGCTGAACGGCGAGTACGCAAAACTGGTGCGGCACGCGCGGGGGAGTTTCGAACAGGTGTCGGAGCTGGCGAAATAAAAAACAAAACGCGCCGAAAGCGTTTTGTTTTGGGATGGGCGGGACGTTCCGTTCCCGCGCCAAATATTCCGGGGCATCAGATGACGCCGTGGGCCATCATGATGCGCGCGACCTTCATAAAGCCGGCGATGTTGGCGCCCGCCACCAGGTTGCCGGGCAGGCCGTATTCTTCGGCGGCCTGCAGGCTGTTGGCGTGAATGCTGGTCATGATCTGTTTCAGCTTGGCGTCCACTTCTTCGAACGACCAGGAATAGCGCATGCTGTTTTGCGACATTTCCAGCGCGGAAACGGCGACGCCGCCCGCGTTGGCCGCCTTGGCCGGGCCGAAGAGAACGCCTTTGCTGAGGAAGACGTCGATTGCTTCCAGGTCGGAAGGCATGTTGGCGCCTTCGCCGATCGCGATGACGCCGTTGGCCACCAGCGATTCCGCCGCCTTTTTGTCGATTTCGTTCTGGGTGGCGCAGGGCAGCGCGATTTGGCACGGAATGTTCCAGATGTCCCTGCAATCGGGATGGAACGTGGCGTTCGGATGATACGCGACGTATTCGCTGATCCGCTTGCGCTCCACTTCTTTCAGGCGCTTGACCGTATCCAGCTTGATGCCGTCCGGGTCGTACACGTATCCGCCGGAGTCGCTGCACGCCACGACACGGGCGCCGAGCTGTTGGGCTTTCTCGATGGCGTAGATGGCAACGTTACCGGAGCCGGAAACGACGACCGTCTTGCCCTCGAAGCTTTCGCCGCGGGTTTTGAGCATTTCCTGGACGAAATAGACGCAGCCGTAACCGGTCGCTTCCTTCCGCCCCAGACTGCCGCCGTAGTCGATGCCTTTGCCGGTCAGCACGCCCGCTTCATTTCCGCCGCGGATTCGCTTGTACTGGCCGAACAGATAGCCGATCTCGCGGGCGCCGACCCCGATGTCACCGGCCGGAACGTCGACGTCGGGGCCGATGTGCCGGTACAGCTCGGTCATGAAGCTTTGGCAGAACCGCATGATTTCGCCCTCGGACTTGCCCTTCGGATCGAAATCGGAACCGCCTTTGCCGCCGCCGATGGGCAGACCGGTCAGGGAGTTTTTGAAAATTTGTTCAAACCCGAGAAACTTGATGATGCTGAGATTGACGGACGGGTGGAAACGCAGTCCGCCCTTGTACGGGCCGATGGCGCTGTTGAACTGCACGCGGAAACCGCGGTTGACCTGTGTGCGGCCCTGGTCGTCGACCCACGGGACGCGAAAGACGATGATCCGCTCCGGTTCCACGATCCGCTCCAGCAGCCCCGCCTGTACGAATTCCGGATGCCGGTCGAACACCGGCACGAGCGAATGCAAAATTTCATAGACGGCCTGATGGAATTCAGGTTCGTTCGGATCCCGTTTGACAACGGCGTCGTAAACTTCGTTGACATACTTTTGCCCTGCGGTAAGCGTCACACTCATGATTCACTGCTCCTGTTCTGGTTTAACGGATTCGGCGGATGAAGCCGGCGGCGGCGTACACCCGCGGGGTGGCAGCTTGCCTGCCCAAGGCGTCCTGTATGATCAATCATTATAGAATTGTCGGGTCCCGAAAGTAAAACAGAAGATATTTATTAGGTTGGAATAAAATTTTTATCGAATGTCAGAAGATCTGTCACAGCAACTCTTTTCGCAGTTCGGCGGGCGAACGGGGCGACAGGTAGGCGGGCGCGACGTCGAACACCGTTTTCGCGCCGGTGGCGCCTTCCTTGTGCAAGCGGTAAGCGGCGCGGGCGTACGCGACCAGCACGCTGGCCGTAAATTCCGGATTGCTGCCCAGCTTCAGGGAAAACTCGGCGATCTGCTTCGTCCCCTGCCCGGTCACGCCGCTGCGGATAACAAACCCGCCGTGCGGCATCGCCGTATGGTTGGCCTTGAACTCCTCTTCGCTGATGAAGTGGACGATCGTGTGATAATCGGCGAAATAGTGCGGCATCTCTTTGATCTCCCGCTCAATTTTCGCCAGATCCGCTCCTTCATGGGGCACCACGAAGCATTCGCGCACATGCCGGTCCCGCGTGCCCAGATCCGGCGTTTCGCCCGCGCGGATGCGCTCGATGACCTCGGTGACCGGAATGGTGTACTGCACGCCGTACTTGACGCCTTCCACGCGACGGATGGCGTCGGAGTGACCCTGGCTGACGCCTTTGCCCCAGAAAGTGTATTCTTTGCCTTCCGGCAGGATCGCTTCCATGATCAGCCGGTTCAGCGAGAACAGACCCGGGTCCCAGCCCGTCGAAATGATCGCCAGATGTCCGCCTTTTTTGGCCGCCGCGTCCACGGCTTCAAAATACTCGGGAATTTTGGCGTGCGTATCGAAGCTGTCCACCGTATTGAAAAGCCCGGCAAAATGCGGCCCCTGTTCCGGCAGGTCCTTCGCGGATCCGCCGCACAAAATCATGACGTCGATCCGGTCTTTGTAGGCTTCCGCTTCGGAAACGTGATGGAACTCCAGGCCGTCCAGGCCGTTCATATCCGCGAGGTTCCGCCGCGTAAACACGGCCGCAAGTTCCATATCGTTGGTCTGCCGGATGGCCGATACGACTCCCCGGCCCAGATTGCCATATCCCACGATGCCAATGCGCAATTTCTCTGCCATGACGTGGAACCTCCTTGTCAGAAAATGTACATGTGCAAAACGTACACATGCGGCCGCCCGCTTGTCAAGTGCCAACGGAAATTTTCGCGGGATTGCCATGGATGCCGCCGCGGTGGTCACAGGGAGGGGGCATGACCGGACGGCGTTCCGTTGGCCGGGAAGGCGTGTTACAATGAAAACGAAATCTTGCCGAGGCATACATAAAAAAGATGGGGGCGCAAATTGCCGCAAGGCCGCAGGCCGAAACAGGAGGAGAGGATCATGCGAAAAGCGCTGATCGTATGGGGCGGTTGGGAAGGTCACCAGCCGAAGGAAGTGGCCGGCATTTTTCGCGACATTCTGGAGCGGGAGCAATTCGAGGTGGAAGTGTCGGACACGCTGGAGGCCTTCGCGGATGTCGACAAGCTGAAGTCGCTGGATCTGATCATCCCGATCTGGACGATGGGCAAAATCCGCAAGGAACTCGTGCAAAACGTATCCATCGCGGTGCAGAGCGGCGTTGGTCTGGCCGGCTGCCACGGCGGCATGTGCGACGCGTTCAGGGAGAACGTCGACTGGCAGTTCATGACCGGCGGCAACTGGGTGGCGCATCCCGGCAACGACGGCGTGGAGTACGTGGTGAACATCCGGCGCGGTTCCAGCCCGCTGGTGGAAGGCATCGAGGATTTCACCGTCAAGACCGAGCATTACTACCTGCACGTCGACCCGGCCGTCGAAGTGCTGGCGACCACCCGCTTTCCGCTTGTGCCCGGGCCGCACTCGCTGAACAAGCCGGTGGATATGCCCGTCGTGTGGACGAAGCGGTGGGGCGTCGGACGGGTGTTCTACAATTCGCTGGGCCACCAGGCGAACATTCTGGAAATTCCGCCGGTAAAGGAATTGATGCGGCGCGGTTTCCTCTGGTGCGCGGAGGGCAAACAGCTCGCGCAGACGGAGGCGGAAGCGCTGTCGGCGATCTACGCCCACTACACCGGCATGGGCGACAGCCAGTAAGTTTGGTTTGACCGGAAACGCCTGAAAAACGGAAGAACCCATGAAAAAAACGAAGATCTCCCGAAAGAACCGAAAATCCTTGGAAAAGGAACGTGGGGGCATTGATGGGAAAAACAACGACTTCGACTTTGGCGGCGACGGACGGCCAAAACGCGGAGACGGGGAAGATCAGGGCCGGCATCATTGGTACCGGTAACATTAGCGGCATTTATTTGCAAAACGGAAAACGGTTTGACAGCCTGGAAGTGGTCGCCTGCGCGGATCTCGTGCTCGACCGGGCGCGGGAGAAGGCGGCCGCGCACGGCATTCGCGCCCTCACCGTCGACGAATTGCTGGCCGATCCCGACATTGAGCTGGTCATCAACCTGACGGTGCCGCAGGCGCACGCCCCGGTGGCGATGCAGGCGCTGGAAGCCGGCAAACACGTCTATATGGAGAAGCCGCTGGCCATCACCCCCGAGGAAGGCCGGCGGGTGCTGGAGCTGGCGCAGCGTAAGGGCCTGAAAGTGGGCTGCGCGCCGGACACGTTTCTGGGCGGCGGCATTCAGACGTGCGTCAAGCTGATCGACGACGGCGCCATCGGCGAACCGATCGGAGCGACGGCGTTCATGATGAGCGGCGGCCACGAGAGCTGGCATCCGGATCCGGCGTTTTATTACCGGCAGGGCGGCGGACCCATGCTCGACATGGGGCCGTACTACCTGACGGCGTTGGTGGCGATGCTCGGTCCGATCCGCCGGGTGACGGGATCGGCCCGCATTTCGTATCCGGAGCGGACGATCACCAGCCAGCCCCGATTCGGCGAGAAGGTGCGGGTGGAAGTGCCGACGCACGTGGCGGGGGTGCTGGATTTCGCCGCCGGGCCGATCGGCACCATCCTGACCAGCTTCGACGTCAAGGGCGGCTCCAGGTTGCCGTTCATGGAAGTGTACGGCAGCGAAGGGACGTTGCTCGTGCCGAACCCGAACACCTTTGGCGGGCCGGTGTTGTTGCGCCGCGCCGGGGAGCGGGACTGGACGGAAGTGCCGCTGACGCACCGGAACACGGACAACGCGCGCGGCATCGGCGCGGCCGATATGGCGCGGGCGCTGCTGACGGGGCGCAGGCACCGGGCCTCGGGCGAGCTGGCGTTCCACGTGCTGGAGGCGATGCACGGCATTCATGTATCGTCGGAACAAGGCGTCCACTACCCGATGACGAGCAAGTGCGAGCGGCCCGCGCCACTGCCGGCGGGAATGGGGGACAATGAGCTGGATTGAAGCCGGAGGCCAAGCGGCGGGTTTCCGCTTCCCGGAACCCGCCGCTTTTGGCTTTGGATTATGGGCCGCGGTATTTGGGAAAGACGAAAGAGGGCGTGTTCTGAGCGCCCGGATCGCCTGCAAACCGAACGCCGCCGGCATACGCCGGCGGCGTTGTTGCGGCGGGGCGGATGGCGATCACCCGTTGGCGGTCGCCTGGTCGGCGGTCGCTTCCCGGAACGCCTGAACGTAGGCGCGGGCTTTTTCGGTCACCAACTGCAGGTTGCCGGTTTGGAGCGCTTCCTTCGTCAAATCGGAACCGATGCCGACGGCGAACGCCCCGGCCTTCACCCAGTCCGCGAGATTGGCCAGGTTGACGCCGCCGGTCGGCATGAGGTTGGCCTGCGGCAACGGCCCGTGAATGGTCGGGATGATCGACGGCGAGTACAGGTTGCCCGGAAACAGCTTCACGACGTCCACGCCCAGTTCCAACGCGGCCGTAATTTCCTGGATCGTCATAGCGCCCGGCATGACCGGCACCCGATAGCGGTTGCACAGCAGAACCGTGTCGCGGTTCAGGCTGGGCGACACGACAAATTCGGCCCCCGCCAGCAGCGTCGCGCGGGCCGTCTCGGGATCGAGCACCGTGCCCGAGCCGATGACGGCATAGTTGTCCGCGGCCGGATCTTCGCTCTGGTAACGGCGGGACAGCGTCTCGATCGCCTCGAGCGCGTGCGGCACGGTCATCGTCACTTCGATGACGCGTATGCCGCCTGCAATGGCCCTTTCCGCCAGTTGCACCACCTCTTCGGGCGAACGGCCGCGCAGCACCGCCACCACGCCCGCCTCCCGGATTTGCCGCAGCAAGTGGTACTTTTTCAACGTCAAACGCCTCCCGTGCATGAGAAAGAATGATGGCGACGACGGCCAACGCCTGATGAAGCGGGCGCCTCTCCGCGGCGCGACGGGCGCGGCCGTTCCGCCTATCGCTCGATGTGCCCCGCGCGGCGCAGGATGTGCTCGATCTCCGCCCGGAAGGGCAGCGCTTCCCAGTCGCCGAACGCCTGCACGGCCAGCGATCCGACCAGACCGGCCAGTTCGACCGCTTCGTTCAGCCGCAGGCCCTGGCACAGGCCCGCCAGAAATCCGGCGGCGAACCCGTCGCCCGCGCCGACGGTATCCACCACGCGGTCGGCCGGGGAAAAGGGGTACGCGTAGAAATCGCGGCCGTCATACAGCCAGTTGCAGCCATCCACGTTCTTGACCACGGTGATCGCCGGCAGCTTGCTGATCCGCGCGCGGATTTCCGCCGGGTCCTCGGTGTCGAACAGCATCTGGAGTTCCTCGTAGCCGGGCAGGAAATAGTCCGCCGCCTGCGCAAGCTCGAGCAGCACCGGCCGCGCCTCGTCCAGCGTCCACAGCTTCAGGCGCAGGTTGGGGTCGAAGCTGATTTTGACGCCGGCCTGCCGGGCCAGGCGCACCGCCTCCCGCACCGTTTCCCGGCAGGACGGGCTGAGCGCGGGGGTGATGCCGGTGATGTGCAGGATGCGCGCCCGGGCCACATATTCCGGGTCGAGGTCGGCGGGGGAGAGCAGGCTGGCGGCGGAATTACGCCGGTAATAATAGACGGACAGCCGTCCCCGCACCGTCTCCCGCAACATGAGGCCCGTCGCCGCTTGGTCCGTGAGCCGGACGCGGGAGACGTCGACGCCTTCGCCGCGCAGTTCCCGCAAAATCCGCCGGCCGATCGGATCGTTCCCGAGGAGCCCGAACCAGCCGGCCCGGCACCCGAGCCGCGCCAGCCCGATGGCCACGTTGCTCTCCGCGCCGCCGAACGATTGAAGCAGCGGCCCGCCTTCCCCGAGTCCGCGCGCGCTCTGCGGGTAAAACAGCCCCATCGCTTCGCCGAACGTCACGACGTCCAGGCTCCGTTCATCCTGCGCCGTGTCGTGCCGGTCCCGTTGCGACGCTTCGTTCATCGCGCCATCCATCCTCCGTCCACGCACAGCACGTGTCCGTTCATGTAGTCGGAAGCCGCGGACGCGAGGAACACCACCGGCCCCTTCAGGTCCTCCGGCGTCCCCCAGCGTCCGGCGGGAATCCGCTCCGTGATGGAACGGTACCGCTGCTCGTCGGCAATGAGCGGCGCGGTGTTCCGCGTGCGCATGTAGCCGGGGGCGATGGCGTTCACCTGAATGCCTTTGCCGGCCCATTCATTGGCCAGCGCCTTGGTGATGCCGGCCACGCCGTGCTTGCTGGCGGTGTAGCCCGGCACGTTGATGCCGCCCTGGAACGAGAGCATGGAGGCGATGTTGATGATTTTTCCGCTGCCGCGTTCCAGCATGTGGCGGCCGACGAGCTGGCAGAGGAAAAAGACGCTGTTCAGGTTCAGATCGATGACGTCGTACCAGTCTTGTCTGGCGTGGTCGGCGGCCGGCGTGCGGCGGATGATGCCCGCGTTGTTGACCAGAATGTCGATTTTCCCGAAAAAGCCGAGCGCTTGCCGGACGACGTCTTCCAGCTTGTCCGCCTGGCTCAGGTCGGCGGAAATTTGTTCGGCCCGACGGCCGAGCTGCCGGATGGCGGCCACCGTTTCGTCGCTGTTGGAAGCCGACACACATACGACGTCGGCTCCGGCTTCGGCCAATCCGACGGCCATCGCCTGGCCGAGACCGCCCGATGTGCCGGTGACGAGCGCCACCTTGCCTGTCAGATCGAACAGCTTCATGTTTGCATCCTTCCTTTCTCCCTCATGTCTTCATCGTGTGACCCGACATTTTGCGCGACCTCGATCCGGTGCGAGGCGACAAAGTCTACGCTTGCCGGTCCGTTTCCGGTTCGTCCCCGCAGATGACGCGAACGCCCGCGCGGCGGTATTCCGCCACCGTGTCCGGCGATATTCCGCCGTCGGTCAGGATCGCTTCCAGTTCCGTCAACCGGGCGAAGGTCAAAAGGCCGTATCGGCCGAACTTGTGGTGGTCGGCCACCGCGTAGGCGACGCGCGACGATTCCAGCAGCGCCCGTTTCAGGGCGACCAGTTCGCCGGTGTAAATGGTCAGTCCGTACTCCGGATGAACGCCCGTGGCGGACAGGAACGCCTTTTGAATGTTCAGTTTTTTCAGGAAGGATACCGCCTCGGGGCCGGCGAGCAGATTGCGCACCCGGTAACCGCCCGGCACGACGAGCCGAATTTCGTCCTTGCGGGCCAGCTCGGCAATGATGTGGACGTCGTTGGTCACCACGGTGAGCGGCGCGTTGTCGAGCCGGCGGGCGATTTCCAGCGTGGTGCTGCCCCCGTCCAGGGCAATGATGTCGTTCGGTTCGATCAGCCGGATCGCCCGCTCGGCGATTTCGGCTTTCTCCGCGATGTGTCGCTGCAGCGGCTCTTTCGTGGACAGAATGCCGTACTGGTCGCTCTGGGCCAATACCGCTCCGCCGTGGACGCGGACGAGGAGGCCCTTTTCCTCCAGCCGGGCCAGATCCTCGCGAATGGTCTTGCCGGTCACCCCGAGTCGTTCGCTCAATTCCGCCACGGTCACTTCCTTGCGCGCCAGCAGCATTTCCATGATTTTTTCGTATCGGCGCAAGGCTTTCATCCGATTCTTCAACACCTTTTGTCGTCTATAGCCACAATTTACAGCAAATCTTTCATGTTGACCATGTCCATGTCTTCAAACGTTTGGTTTTCGCCGGCCATGCCCCAGATGAACGTATAATTGCTGGTGCCGACGCCGCTGTGGATCGACCAGCTCGGGGAAATGACGGCCTGTTCGTTGCGCACGACGATGTGGCGCGTCTCCTGCGGTTCGCCCATCAGGTGGAACACGACGCCGTCTTCCGGCATGTCGAAGTAGAAGTACACCTCGGACCGGCGGTTGTGCGTGTGGCAGGGCATGGTGTTCCACATGTTGCCAGGCTTCAGCAGCGTCATGCCCATGACGAGCTGGCAGCTCCGGATGCCGCCGGTATGGATGTATTTGTAAATCGTCCGCTCGTTCGAATTGGTGATGCTGCCCAGATGCTGCGGCGTCGCTTCGCTGATGGCGGCTTTGACGGTGGGATAGGTCTTGTGGGCGGGCGTCGAGTTCAGATAAAACTTGGCCGGATTCGCCGGATCCTGGCTGGCGAACGTGACGTCCTTGGCGCCGAGGCCGATGTACAGGCAGTCTTTGGAATCCAGTTCATAAACGGTGCCGTCCACCGTGATGCTGCCCTTGCCGCCGACGTTGATGATCCCGACTTCCCGCCGCTCGAGGAAGGTGGCCGCGCCGATCGTTTTCGGGTCCGCTTCCAGCTTGACCGTTTTGTTCACCGGCACGGCGCCGCCGATGATGAAACGGTCCACGTGCGTGTAGTACAGGGTCAGCGTGTCCGGGACAAACAGCTTCTCGATGAGGAAGTGCTCGCGCAGTTTTTGGGTGTCGAATGTCTTGACCTCCGCCGGGTGGTTCGCATAGCGAATTTCCATGGGGATGCCCTCCTCGTTCATTTTGGTTTATTTGGGTTCATCTATGTTTATATCATGAAAACGGTTGCGGTTCAAGGCGACTGCGGTGTTGGATGGGGCGGATTGGGTGAGGCGGATGGGTCGACATTGGGTGAGACGGATGAGGCGAATGGGGCGGCTCAATTGGCGCAGGTGTGACGGCTTGGGGACCGAAGTTTTGCTGCAAAAATGCAACCTATTTTGAGGGGTAGGGGGTCAAGCGCCGAATCTGTTGCAAAAATGCAATTGATTCGCAGGTTCGAACCTGTCAAGCGCCGAATCTGTTGCAAAAATGCAATTGATTCGCAGGTTCGAACCTGAAAATCAGCGAATAAGCTGCATTTATGCAACAAAATGCCGCACCGGCCCATGCGGCATGGCATGGGCCGGCGTCCGTCGCCGTTCGGCCTCACGGAATTTCAGTACGGATTGTGTTTCACGCGCAGCGTCTCCGCCAGAAACGCCAGCGCGAGTCCCTGTCCCCAGCCCTGCACCCGTTTGGCGGGGACGTTTTTGTACCCTTCGACGTCCTTCATGACCGCCGTGCCCGCGGATACGCCGGTGACCGAACCGTCCTCCGCGATGCGGGCGAGAATGCCGTCGATCGAACGCTGCGTGTACTTGTTGTACAGACGGCCTTTGGTCAGAAGCGCTGTGGCGATGCCCGCGGAAGCGGACGTTTCCAGCGGGGAGGTCGGATCGTCAAGCACCGTGTGCCACAGCCCCGATTCGTCCTGCAGCCGGACGAGGGCGCTGAGCTGGTCGCGCAGCGAGCCTTCGATGATCATGAACGACGGGTGCGTCACCGGCACGATCTCCAGCGCCCTGGCCATCGTCAGCGCCGCCCACGCGTTGCCGCGCGCCCAGAACACGCCGGACATGTGATTGCGGTTGATGTTGTCCCACCCGTGATAGTAGAGATTGGTCACGGGATCCTGCAGCACTTCTTCGTGTCCGTGATATTGCCGCAGGCCGTCCTCGAAAAAGTCCGTCCGGTTCAGCGCGGCGCCGATCCGGAGCAGGAAAAATCCGGCCATGAACATGGTGTCGACCCACGCCTGTTCCGGGAACACATACGTTTCCGAGTTGACGGTATGCTGAATGATGCCGTCGCCGAACCGGGGCGCTTCGTTCTTCAGGTATTCGGCCAGCCGGACGGCCGTTTCGGCGTAGCGGTCGTCGCCGGTTTCCTCGTGCAGCGTCAGCAGGGTGTGCCCGATCGACACGCCGTTCACCGACAGTTTCGGCAATCCGTCTTCCAGTTGTTCGTCGACCCAGGCTTTCACCCGATCCAGGTACTCGGCCTTGCCGGTGGCCTTGAAGGCTTCGCACACGCCGTAGAAGGCGACGCCGCCCGGCCAGTCCCAGTTGAAATCCATGCGAAAAGTGCGATCCACGACCCGGTCGATCGCCGACCGGATTTTCTCTTCGTCAATGACAAGCGGCGGCATGAGATCTCCTCCACTCCATGGGATCATGGTAACAACCTCATTGGGCAAATTGGGCAATGTTGTGCGCCACGCGGCATCGTCCCGCCACGACGGCAAGGCGCCCGCTCCCGGACGCAAAGCGGGACGGCTTAAGCCTTCAGCCCGCTGGTGCTGATGCCTTCCACAATGTATTTCTGGCACAGGAAGAACAGGATGAAGACGGGGATGAGGCTGACGACGGACATCGCGAACATCGCGCCCCAGTTGGACACCGTTTCGTTGTCCAGGAACATTTTCAGCGCCAGCGACACCGGATACTGGCTCGGGCGGTTCAGGTACAGCACCGGTCCGAGCAGATCTTCCCACCGCCAGTAGAAGGAGAAAATGGTCGCGGTGGCCAGCGCCGGCACGACCAGCGGCAGAATGATCCGCGTGAACAGGCGGAATTTGCCGCAGCCGTCGATGGTGGCCGCTTCGTCCAGCTCCGTCGGAATCGAGCGGATGAACTGCACGAGCAGGAAGATGAAGAACGCGTGCCCGAAGTAGGCCGGCACGACGATCGGCAGGATCGTGTTCAGCCACCCCAGCTCGGAAAACAGAATGTACTGCGGCACCATGACGACTTCGTACGGCAGCATCAGCGTCATCATCATGATCGCGAACCAGAAGTTCCTCCCGAAAAACTGCAGCCGCGCGAAGCCGAAGGCGACGACCGCCGAAGAAAGGACCGCGCCGACGGTGCCGAGGACGACGAGGACAAGGGAGTTTTTGATGAACGTGCCGAACGTGTGCCCGCCGATGCCCTTCCAGCCGGTGACGTAGTTTTCCCAGATCCACGGGTCGGGAAGGAGCGAATCCGCCGTGACGAAAATGAGGTTGCTCGGCTTGAACGAGCTCATCACGAGCCAGATGACCGGATACAGCATCAGAAAGGAAAACGCAGCGACAAACAGGTGATAGAGGGTCCACTTGAACGTCTTGATCCGCATCGGTCACTGGCCTCCCTTCGACTCGTAATGCACCCAGAATTTCGACGTGGCAAACAGCACGGCCGTGAGGATGGCCACGACCAGGAGCAACATCCAGGCCATCGCCGACGCGTCGCCCATATGGTAGAAGACAAACCCTTTGCGGAACAGGTAGAGCGAATACAGCAGCGTGCCGTCCAGCGGACCGCCTTCGCCCTTGGTGATGATGTAAGCCGGAATGAACGTGATGAACGCGGCGATGGTCTGCATGATCGTGTTGAACAGGATGACCGGGCTGAGCAACGGCAACGTGATCCGGAAAAAGCGCCGCACCGGGCCGGCGCCGTCGACGCTCGCTGCCTCGTAGTAGGTGGCGGGGATGTTCTTCAGGCCGGCCAGGAAAATGAGCATGGACGAACCGAATTGCCACACGGCCAGCATGATGAGCATCCACAGCGCGGCCGTCGGATTGCCGAACCAGCGCACCGCATCCAGGCCGACGGCGGTCAGCAGCAGGTTGATGATACCCTGATCCCCGAACAGGTTGCGCCACATGATGGCGACGGCCACGCTGCCGCCGATGATCGAAGGCAGGTAAAGCAGCGTCCGGTACAGGCCGATCCCCCGGGTGGAAACGTTCAGCAGCATGGCGATGAACAGGGCAAACGCCAGGCGCAGCGGAACGCTGAAGACGACGTAGATGAACGTGACCTTGACCGATTGCCAGAACTTGCTGTCACGGAAAAAGAGATCGGCAAAGTTGTCCAGCCCCACCCAACGCGGACGGCTGAACAGGTCGTAGTCGGTAAACGACAGGTAGAGCGAGGCGGCGACCGGGATAAGGGTGAACGCCAGAAACCCGATGATAAACGGACTGATAAACGCGTATCCGGTCAGGTGCCTGCGCCATCCGCTCGCGTTCATAATTCTCCACTCCCATCGCGAGGTTGAAAAACCGGTAGCCGATCGGAAGACCGGCTACCGGATGCGTCCGGGGCCTAACGACCGCCGAACGGCGATTTGCGGTCCCCTTATTGGTTGTTGCGGGCCAAAATCTCGTTGGCCTCCTGCCGGAACCGCTTCGCCGCTTCTTCCGGCGTGATCTGTTTAAATTTCATCTGCTCGTCGTACGTCTTGAACAGCGCCATCACTTCGGCGGCACCGATCGGATCCGGCGGATCGGCGGGGCTGCTGTTCTGTTCGGCCCACGTAATGTAGTCGAACACCTTTTGCAGTTCCGGCGGCAGGAGCGGCTTCAGGGCTTCCTTCACCTTGCCGGCCACCGGCACGCCACGGTCGCCCTTGATCAGCTTGTTGGCTTCGATGTCGTTGACGAAGAAGTTGATGAATTTCGCCGCCTCTTCCTTGTGCTTGGAGTTCGAGGCGATGGAGAAGAACATGCTCGGCTTCAGGAACATGCCCTGCTTGACGTTCGGACCCGGCAGCGGATGCATCTCCAGCGGACGCCCCGCCGCCTGCTGCAGGCCGACGAACTGGTTCGACCATTGCCAGACGGAAATGGCCTGGTTTTTCACCAGCGGGTCGTCTTCGATCCCCTTGATCTGCGCCTGCACGTCCGGCGTGGGGGAAGCGCCCATCAGCGTCATGTCGCGGGTCATCGTGAAGTAGTCGATGAACAGTTGATCGTCGTCGTAGCCGAGCGAGGTGCCGTCTTCGCTGTACAGGTGCTGGCCGTGCTGCCGCAGGTAGTAGGCGAAGAACACCTCCGGCCGGAGACCGGTTTCAAAGTAGAGCCCGGCTTCTTTCGCCTTTTGGCCCAGCTCCTTGTACGTGTCCCACGTCCAGTCGTCGGGGAGCTTGTCGAGCCCGATTTTCTTCAGCAGTTCGGGGTCGTAGTGCACTTGCAGCGCGTTGACACCCAGGTTGAAGCCGTACAGCTTGTCGCCCACCCGGCCGCCGGAAATGGCGCTTTCGCTGATGTCGGAAATGTCAATTTCCTTGTTCAGGTAAGGCGTCAGGTCTTCCAACTGGCCTTTCTGGCCGTACTGGGTGATGTACGACAGGTCCATCTGGATGACATCCGGCAGTTCCCCGCCGGCCGCCTGCGGCGCGAGCCGTTTCCAGTAGTCGTCCCACGAGGCGTATTCCGGCTCGATCTTGACGTGCGGATTCGCCTTCTCGTACATCTCGATGACCTGCAGCGTGTAATCGTGCCGCGGCTGGCTGCCCCACCAGGCGACGCGCAGCGTAATTTGTCCCGGCGAGGCCGAACCGGACGGTGCGGACGATCCGCCGCCAGAGTCCTTGTTTCCGCCCGAACCGCACGCCGCAAGGCTGAACGCCAGCAGCAGGGCGACGAGCAGGCCCAGCGTCTTTCGCATGTTGCTTTCCTCCCTTTGGTCGAGTCCATGAAATGAATGTGCTTTCATCAATCATTATCCGCAGGGCGGAAACGGGGCGGAAGGCAAAAAACCGACCGGTTTGTTCAAAAAGCCGAGTTGTCGAATTTCGTCGCGGCGCCTTCGGGGGCCCGCATGTACTCCGTCGGCGAGCAGCCCATCACCTTTTTGAACACCTGGCTGAAGTATTGGGGATTGTCGCCGTATCCGACCCGTTCGGCCAGCTCGTAAATCTTGATGTCCGGCTGTTCCGCGATCAGTTCGACCGCTTTTTTGATCCTCCGCTTCATGACGTACTGGGAAAATTTTTCACCGGTTTCCTTCTTGAACAATTTCCCTAGGTAATCCGGATTCATGTACAGCATCTCGCCGGCGACGAGGCTGAGCGACAGGTCGGCGTTGGCCAGGTTCGCCTCGATGATGTCCAGCACGCGGCGAACGATGGCGGTGTGCCGGACGGTGTTTTGTTCGAAGTGATGGCGGGCGATGTCGCGCACCTTCGTTCCGAGAAACGTCTGCATCGCCTGCAGCGAATTCATGTCGGCGATGCGGGCGATGTGCCGGTATCCTTCGTTCATTTCCTTCGGCACAAGCCGCAGCAGGGAGACGTACAACTGGATGACGTAGGAGCGGGTGAGGTCGATGCTGAGCTGCGCCTTTTTCAGCCGGGCGAAGAAGTCCGCGACGCTGCGCTCCGCGTCCGCCACGTGACCGGACCTGACCGACAGGATGAGCCGCTCCTCGTCGAATTCGAACGCCTCCTCCCGCTCCGACGGGGCGGCCAGCGTATCGCTGTAGGTGATCAGGCCGCCCTCGTCAAGATAGAAGCGATGATGCAGACATTGCAGCGTCTGCTGGTACAGGTTCCGCGCGCCGGCGATGTCGCCCGCCTCGCTCAGCGCAACGGTGACATCCATTTTGTAATAGTCCCGGAACGTGCGGCGGACGCGGCCAAGCTTGCGGTGCAGCTCGCGCGGATCTTCATCGTCCTCGATCAGCACGAGCGCGTGGTCGCCGATCGTCGTGCCGAGCAGCGCCGAGCCGAGCGTTTCTTCCGCGATGTTTTTCAGCGCGAACAGGTGCTCGTATTCGAACGCGCCTTCCGGTTTCAGCAGCACCAGGCGCACGGGCCGGTCCATCTCCAGCCGGAACAGCCCGCGGTAGTAAGCCCAGTCCTGGCGGCCGTACGTCTTGTTGATGACAAACTCCTTCAGCACCTGTTCCTTGACGTGCGGCATCACTTTCGCCAGACGCTGGTTCATTTGCCGGACGAAGGCTTCGCGTTCTTCCCCCCGTTCCAATTCCTCGACCACTTCCCGCAACGCCTGGGCGATCTTCGTCTCGCTGGTCGGTTTGAGCAGGTAATGGCGCACCCCGTACTGCATCGCCTGGCGGGCGTACTCGAACTCGCCGTACCCCGACAGCAGGATGAACCGGACGCCCGGATGGGTTTCGCAGGTTTTGGCCACCAGCTCCAGACCGTCCATGCCGGGCATGCGGATGTCGCTGATGACGATGTCGGGCGTCCGTTCCCGGATCCGCTCGTACGCCTCGAGGCCGTTGCGGGCGGTGCCGGCCAGCTCGGTGCGGAGCGAGGACCAGTCCACCATGCGGGTAATGCCGTCCAGAATGAGGCGTTCGTCGTCCACGAGCAGCACGGTGTACCGGCGCCCCTGCAGATTCTCGGAATTCACGCCATGGCCGGCGTTCGCTGCGTTTTCGTTGTTCGTCGCGTTTCCATCCCCCGCGGAAATTACGGTCCCCGAGAAAATCCCGTTATTCATGGGATTGGTGCCGTTGGTCATGCGCATGCCGTTCATGGCGACCCGCCTCCTTCGCATCCTTTGGCAGTCTCAGAATGACCCGCGCGCCCCGTCCGGGCTCGCTGTCCACTTCCAGTCCCCACGCGTCGCCGAACGCGATCTTGATCCGCTCGTCGATGTTCAGCAGCCCGATGCCCTGCCCCCGCGTACGCAGCGCGCCCTGGCGCAACTTTTCCAGCGCGTCCCGGGGCATGCCCGGTCCGTCGTCCTCGACCGCCACGCAGAAGGCGTCCTCCGTTTCGTACGCGCGGACGGCGATCCGGCAGCCGTCGACGCCGGGTTCCAGCGCGTACTGGATCGCGTTTTCGAGCAGCGGTTGAAGCGACAGCTTCGGAACCGGGCGATGGAGAAAGTCGTCCGGCACCTCGAGCGCAAAGCGGAGCCGGTTCTCGAATCGCATTTTCTGGATGGTCACGTAATGGTGCACGATCTCCAATTCCCGGGCCAGCGGAACGAGCGGCTCCTTCATGCCGACCGCGTTGCGCAGCAGGTAGCCGAGCGACTCCACCATCCGGGAAATTTCCTTCTGTCCGTTGACGCGGGCCAGCCAGTTGATCGACTCCAGCGTGTTATACATAAAATGAGGGTTGATTTGCGCCTGCAGCGCCTTGAATTCCGTTTCCTTGAGCAGCAGCCGGTTGGCGTAATTCTCCGTGATCAGCCCGTTGATCCGCTCCACCATGTGGCGGAACGTGCGATGCAGCAACCCGATTTCGTCCATCGGCGGCGGGTTGTCGACGGCCAGCAGGTGGGCCTCCGTGAAGTTGCCTTTCTCCGCCAGTTTCATGCGGGCGATCAGATCCTCGATCGGCCGCGTCAGGCCGCGGGAAAAACGGATGCCCCACAGGATGACGAGCACGAACACGAAGGCGAACGCCGCCACCGCCAGCCGCTTGACCAGCACCACCCGTTCAAAAATGACGTTGTACGGGGTGAGGTTGACATAGGTCCAGCCGGTGCCGGCGGAGCGGATGTACGACACAAACAGCGTCTCGCCGCCGAAGGAGCGGACGAAGTAGCCGGTCGTGTCCTGCAGCAGATGCTCCACGTCCGCCGGCCGGAACGGCGGATCCGTGGGGTAGATGACGTCCGCGCCCGACAGCAGCACGAGCGACTCCTTTTCCTCCCGGGCGAATGTGTTTACGATGGCGGAAATGTTGATGCGCATGACCAGAGTGCCCAGATACTGCAGGTCGAAATTGGTATTTTGGAACGACCGGATGTCGCGTGCCAGAATGAGCGCGGAATCCTGCGGGTCGGGAAACACCCAGCGGTAGTCGCCCCCGGCTTTGCCCGCCAGTTCGACGATGCGGTTCCGTTTGTCCGGGGCGATCGCAACCGCGCGCCCCGCCTTGTGTTCGCCGCCGCGCGCGTCGAACAACTGGAGGGACAGGATCGCCGATTCGTTGCCGGCGTAGCTGATCAGCCGGTCGATCAGGCTCTGGCTCAACCGGTAGCGCTCGTAGCTCGAATCGCTGTCCCGGATGGTTCGCAGGCGTTCCTGAATCTGCGGATCCACGGCGATGTTGAAGGAAATTTGCGCCAGCCGGTTCAGCTCCGTTTCAATGGCCGAGGACGACAGGTTGAGCACCTGCGACGATTTCTCGTGGAGCTGCCGGTCGTACACCGAAAAGGCGTACTGTTGCGTCACCGTCATGCACACAAACGACACGGCCACAATCAGCGCGATGAGCAGGGAAAGCTTGTGGCGGATTTTCAGATGCCGGTATGATGCCAACCAGTTCATCGGGTTCACCCCCGTTTTCGAGGGGTAGTCATGACAGATAAAAAAAGTGAAAACGCTAACAATTTAAAAGCTGATTTTTCACGTCGGTCCGTCTATAATAAAAATAATCAAAAAAATAGCAAAAAACTACGGAAAAGATTTGCATCTGAAGATTGTATCGGAAGATTTGCATCGAAAAGATTTGCATTTGGAAGACAATCCGCTTTTCTGTCGAACGGCCTCGAGAAAACGGAAGCAAAGTTCCACAAAAAAAGACGTAAACAGAAATAAAAACAAAAAAATTGTCCTGTTTTTCGTCTATTCAAAAAGAAACAGAAATGATAGAATGGCCTAAAACAAAAGAAAACAAAACGTTTCCGGAGGTTCAGTCATGGTCGAGAACTTGTGGGATCAACAGAAAGCGGCGGGCCTGTCCGGCGTGGAGGAACTGGCGTACCGTTCCAACCTGCTGGGGGCGGATCGCCGCGTGTGCAACTGGGGCGGCGGCAACACGTCCGCCAAGATGACGGTGAAAGATTTTCGCGGGCGCGATGTGGAGGTCATGTACGTCAAGGGCAGCGGCTCCGATCTGGCCACGGCGAAGGTGTCCAGCTTCACCGGCCTGCGGATGGACGACATCCGGCCGCTGTATGAACGCGACGACATGTCCGACGAGGAGATGGTCGCGTACCTGGCGCACTGCATGATCGACGCCAAACATCCGCGCGCCTCGATCGAGACGCTGTTGCACGCGTTCCTGCCGTTCCGTCACGTCGACCATACGCACCCCGACGCCATCATCAGCATTTGCTGCGCCGACAACGGCAAGGAGATCGCGCGGGAAATCTTCGGCGACCGGTTCGTCTGGGTGCCGTACATCCGACCCGGTTTCAAGCTGTCCAAGATGATTGCCGAAGGCGTGCGCGCCAATCCGAAAGCGGAACTGGTGCTGATGGAGAAGCACGGGCTGGTGACGTGGGGCGACACCGCCGAAGCGTGCTACGCGCAAACGATTCGGATCATCCGGGAGGCGGAAGCGTACATTGAAGCGCGCGTCAACGAAGCGACGCTGTTCGGCGGGCGCAAGTACGAACCGCTCCCGGCGGATGCCCGCCGCCGGCTCGCGGCCGAGGTGATGCCGGAGGTGCGCGGCGCGGTGTCCGCGGAAGGAAAGCGCATGATTCTGTCGTTCGACGATGAAGACGATGTGCTGAACTTTGTCTGCAGCCGCGATGCCAAGGAACTGTCGCAAATCGGCGCGGCCTGCCCGGACCATCTGGTGCACACGAAGGTGAAACCGCTGTTCGTCGACTGGACGCCGGACGCCGGCGACGCCGACGGGCTCCGCCGGAAACTGCTGGAGGGCATCGCCGCGTACAAGGAAGCCTACAAGGCCTACTTCGAGCGCAACCGGAACGAGGGCGACGTCATGTTCGAGCCCGCGCCGCGCGTCATTCTCATTCCGGGCGTCGGCATGATCAACACCGGCAAGAGTCGGGCCATGGCCAAGGTGAGCGGCGATCTGTACCATCGCGCCATCGCCGTCATGCGCGGGGCGACGACGCTGGGCAAATTTGTGTCGCTGGGCGAGAACGAGGCGTACAACGTCGAATACTGGCCGCTGGAGCTGTACAAGTTGACCCTGGCGCCGCCGGAGGCCGAATTCTCCCGGCAGATCGCCTTCATCACGGGCGGCGCGGGCGGCATCGGCAGCGCCACGGCCCGCCGGCTCGCGGCGGAAGGCGCGCACGTCGTGCTGGCCGACCTGAACCTGGAAGGCGCGCAGAAGGTGGCCGGCGAAATCAACGCCAAATACGGCGAAAACCGGGCGCTGGCGATCCGCATGGACGTGACGGACGAGGAAGCGGTGCGGGCGGCGTTCCGGGAAACGGCGCTGTTCTACGGCGGCGTCGACATCCTGGTCAACAACGCCGGTCTGGCCACGTCCAGTCCGTTTGACGAGACGACCCTGCAGGAATGGAACCTGAACATGAACGTGCTCGGCACCGGCTACTTCCTGGTGGCGCGCGAGGCGTTCCGCCTGATGAAGGCGCAGGGGGTCGGCGGCAGCATGGTGTTCATCGGTTCCAAAAACTCCGTATACGCCGGCAAAAACGCCACCGCCTACAGCGCGGCGAAGGCGCTGGAAGCCCATCTGGCGCGCTGCATCGCCACGGAAGGCGGTCCGTACGGCATCCGCGTGAACATCGTACTGCCGGACGCGGTGCTGCAGGGCTCGCAAATCTGGAACTCCAGATGGCGCGAGGAACGGGCCGCCGCCTACGGCATCCGTCCGGACGAACTGGAAGAATACTACCGCAAGCGGACGACGCTGCTGGTGAACGTGTACCCGCAGGATGTCGCGGAAGCCGTGGCGTTCTTCGCTTCCTCCCGGGCGGCGAAAACGACCGGCTGCATGCTGACCGTGGACGGCGGCGTGCCGGCGGCGTTCCCCCGCTGAGACCAGGCGCGATTCCCGCCGCCGCAAGGCGGCGGGTTCGTCCCGCGGACCGGTGCGGCCGGGATGGCCGCCGGCACCGGCACGCGGCATGTTATTATCTTAATGAGAGGAAGGGACGACGGTGAAGGCGATTGGCGAGAAACACTGGATCATCCCGGACGGGTACATCCCTCCCGCCAGTTCGGGATCGCTGGAAAGCCACGAGTCGGTTTGCGTGCTGAACACGTCGGACCGGGACGCGCATTTGCGGTTCACGGTCTACTTTGAGGACCGCGAGCCGCTGGAGAACATGACGTACGTCGTGCCCGCGCGCCGGACGAAACATATCCGCACGAGCGCGCTGGCCGCGGACGGCCGGTCCATTCCGGCCGGCGTTCCCTACGCGATGGAAGTGGTCAGCGACGTTCCGGTCATCGTCCAGTACAGCCGTCTCGATTCCACCCAGGCGGAAAACGCGCTCATGTCGATTGTGCCGTACGCGGTCAGAACGGAGGAATGACCATGGGCAACAGGGAACAAATCGAACGCCAGTATCAGACGGCAAAGGAAATGTACGGCGAGCACGGCATCGACGTTGACGCGGTGCTGGAAAAACTCGCCGGCATCAAAGTGTCGGTGCACTGCTGGCAGGGCGACGACGTGCGCGGCTTCCTGTTCCCGGAACAGGAACTGAGCGGCGGCATTTCCGCCACCGGCAACTATCCGGGTGCGGCGCGAACGGCGGAGGAGCTGCGGGCCGACCTGGAAATGGCGTTTTCGCTCATCCCCGGCAAGCACAAGGTGAATCTGCACGCCATTTACGCCGACACCAGCGAAAAGGTCGACCTGGACGGGCTGGAGCCGCGGCATTTCCAATCCTGGGTGGACTGGGCGAAGGAGCGCGGGCTCGGCCTCGATTTCAACCCCACCTGTTTTTCCCACGAAAAGGCGGCGGACGGCTTCACCCTCAGCCATCCGGACAAGGCCGTCCGCGATTTCTGGATTCGCCACTGCCAGGCGGCGCGGCGGATCGGCGCGCACTTCGGAGAGCAGCTCGGGCAAACGTGCGTGACCAACGTCTGGATTCCCGACGGGTTCAAGGATTTGCCCGCGGACCGGCTGACGCCGCGGCGGCGGCTGAAAGAGGCGCTGGACGAAGTGTTCGCCGAGCCGTTTGACGAACGTTATTTGCTGGATGCGGTGGAGAGCAAGCTGTTCGGCATCGGTTCGGAGGCGTACGTCGTCGGTTCCCACGAATTTTACATGGGGTACGCCCTGCAGAACGGCAAGCTGATCTGCCTGGACAGCGGCCATTTCCATCCGACGGAGACGATTTCGAACAAACTGTCGGCGATCGCCCTGTTTGCGCGCGGCATCCTGCTGCACGTCAGCCGGCCGATGCGCTGGGACAGCGACCATGTCGTCATCATGGACGACGAACTGCTGGAAATCGCCCGGGAACTGGTGCGCGGCGACCTGCTCGGCAAAACGTACATCGGCCTCGATTTCTTCGATGCCAGCATCAACCGGGTGGCGGCCTGGGTCATCGGCACGCGCAACACGATCAAGGCGCTCCTGCGCGCGATGCTGGAGCCGGTGGACGCGCTCAAGCGGGCGGAACGGGAAGGCGACTACACGACGCGGCTGGCGCTGGCGGAAGAGTTCAAGTCATATCCCTTCGGCGCGGTGTGGGATTACTATTGCCTGAAGCAAGGCGTGCCGGTGCGCGAAACGTGGCTGGCTGAAGTCAAACGGTACGAACGGGACGTCCTGGCGAAACGGGGGTGAAGCCGGATGGCGACGGCGCTGGCGTACGATCTCGGCGCGAGCAGCGGACGGGCGTTGCTCGGCCGGCTCAACGACGGCAAGATCGAAGTGGAGGAATTGCACCGATTTCCGAACGATCCGGTGCAGGTGGCGGACCGTCTGCATTGGGACATTCTCCGGCTTTACCACGAAATCAAGCAGGGACTCCTGAAGGCGAAACATCGCGGCGTCCGGCCGCAAAGCCTGGGCATCGATTCGTGGGCCGTCGATTTCGGCCTGATCGGCGCAAACGGCGAACTGCTGGGCAATCCGTACCATTATCGCGACTCCGGCACCGACGGGGTGATGGAACGGCTGCTGGAGACGATTCCCGCGGCGGACATCTTCCGGCGCACGGGCATCCAGTTTTTGCCGTTCAACACGATCTTCCAGTTGGCCGCGCTGAAGCAGGCGGATTCGCCGTTATTGCGCGAGGCGAGGCGGCTGCTCATGATCCCCGATCTGCTGCGCTATTTCCTGACGGGCGAGATGGCGCACGAGTTCACCAACGCCACGACGACGCAGCTCTTCAACCCGTTGCTGGGGCGGTGGGATCCGGAGCTGATCGAACGCCTCGGGCTGCAGCCGTCGCTCTTTGGCGACGTGCTTCAACCGGGCAGCGCCGTCGGGACCCTCCGCCGCAGCGTGTGCCACGAACTGGGCGTCGAGGCGATACCGGTGGTGGCCGTGGCCGAACACGACACCGGCTCGGCGGTCGCCGCGGTGCCGGCGGTTTCCCGTCCCTTCGCCTATCTGAGCTGCGGCACCTGGTCGCTGATGGGGACGGAGGTCGAAAAACCCGTCATCGACGACGCGGCGCTGAAATACAACTTCACGAACGAAGGCGGCGTCGCCGGCACGTTCCGTCTGCTCAAAAACATCATGGGCCTGTGGATTTTGCAGGAATGCCGGCGGGAATGGGAGCGGCGGGGCACCGTCTATTCGTATCCCGAGCTGGTCGAGCTGGCGGGGCGGGCGCCGGCCTTCGCCTGCTTCATCGACCCCGACGACATCCTGTTCCTGCCGCCCGGCGACATGTCCGCCCGCATCCGGGAGTACGCCTTCCGCACGGGACAGCCCGCGCCGGAGGACGTCGGCGCCGTCGTCCGCTGCATCCTGGAAAGTCTGGCGCTGAAGTACCGCCATGTGCTGGAACTGACCGAGCGGTTGTCCGGCCAGACGTTCCCGGGATTGCACATGGTCGGGGGCGGCATCCACAATGCCCTGCTGTGCCAGTGGACGGCCAACGCCCTCGGCCGGCCGGTGTGGGCCGGACCGGCGGAGGGCAGCGGGATCGGCAACCTGGCCGTCCAGTGGATCGCCCGCGGCGAACTGGCCGACATCTGGGAAGCGCGCCGCGTCATTGCGGCGTCGTTCCCGGTGACCGTTTATGAGCCGGAGGAGCCGTCGGCCTGGGAAGACGCCTACTTGCGTTTTTGCCGGATCACCGGCGCGGCGGAAGGCTGACGGGTTGAAGCGACGGGCCAAAAGCCCGGCGGCAGGATCCGGCGGAAAGGTGAACGATGAAGGAAGGAGCGGCGCGTGTCATGCAAACGTCGGCGTCGGGTAAGCGCAACGCGATGCTCGTGGCGGAACGCCACGAAAAAATCGTGCAACTGGTCAACGAGCGGGGCAGTATCCGGGTGTCGGAGCTGAGCGAGTTGCTCCAGGTGACGGAGGAGACGATCCGCCGCGACCTGGACCGGCTGGAGGAAGCCGGGCGGCTGCGCCGGTCCCACGGGGGAGCCGTCAGCATCCGGGAGCAGTCGCAACCGGAAATCCCGTTTTTTGAGCGGGAGGTCACGAACGTCGAGGAGAAAAAGCGGATCGCGGAGGAAGCGGTCAAGCTCATCCGCCCGCGCGACCGGATTCTGCTCGACGCCAGCACGACCGCCTGGTACATGGCCCGGATTCTTCCGGACGTGCCGCTGACGGTGTTGACCAATTCGGTGAAGGTCGCGGCGGAACTTGGCGGCAAAGAACGAATCGAGGTGCTGTCGACCGGCGGCTTGCTGGCGCACCGTTCGCTGTCCTATGTCGGGCCGCTTGCCGAGCGGTCGCTGGACGCCTATCACGTCGACAAGGCGTTTCTTTCCTGCAAAGGGGTGCACCCGGAACGCGGGCTCAGCGAATCGAACGAGCTGCAGGCGCGGGTCAAGCAGAAAATGGTCGGCATGGCGGACCAGGTCATTCTGCTTGCCGACGCCAGCAAGTTCGGCGTCCAGGCGTTTGCGCAATTTGCCCGTCTGGACCGCGTGGATCTGATCATCACCGACCGCCGGTTGACGGAAGAAATGCGCGAACCTTACATCGCCCTCGGCCTGCGGATGATGGTCGTCTAGCCCCGCCCGCCGCGGAGGAATGAGGTGCTGCCTGATGAAAATATCGCTGTTCATCACCTGTCTGTGCGACGCCATCTACCCCCGGGTCGGGGAGGCGATGGTGCGGTTGCTGGCCCGTTTCGGCGTCAGGCCGGAGTTTCCGTCCGTCCAGACGTGCTGCGGCCAGCCCGCTTTCAACAGCGGATACTGGAACGAAGCCCGCGCGGCCGCCCGCACGCTCCTCGACGCGTTCGAGGACAGCGATTTCGTGGTGTCGCCGTCGGGGTCGTGCGTGTACATGATCCACCACTACCGGGAGCTGTTCCGGGACGAGCCCGCCGAATTGGCCCGGGTGGAGGACTTGCGGCGCAAGACGTACGAGTTCACCCAATTTCTCGTGGGTGTACTGGGCGTGACCGATGTCGGGGCGACGTTCCCGCACCGGGTGACCTTCCACCCGTCCTGTCACGGCAGCCGGTTGCTCGGGGTTCGGGAGGAACCGCTGAAACTGCTTGAAAACGTGAAGGGGCTCGAATTTGTGCCGCTGCCGTACGCGGAAGATTGCTGCGGGTTTGGCGGCACGTTTTCGGTGAAGATGTCCGACATCTCCGGCGCCATGGTGGGAGAAAAGGCCGATCACGTGCTGGAAACCGAAGCCGAGGTGCTGACCGGGCTCGACATGGGCTGCCTCATGAACATCGGCGGTCATTTGCGCCACCGCGGCCAACCGGTGCGGGTTCTGCATCTGGCGGAGCTGTTGTACGAGGGGGTGTCGCGGGGATGAGCGCAACCGAAGCGGCGCCGGGCCGTGGAACCGGCCGCGCGGCGACCGATGCCCCGGCGGCCGGCGCCGCGGCTGTCGATTTTGGGACGGCGGATGCCGCGGCGTCCGCTCCCAAGGTTTCCGGCCGGCCGGCATCCGGACAGGCGGCTGCGGGCACGGCCTCCGGCGCGGGGGCCGACGGCGCGCGCGCCACGGTGAAACAACGGGCGGAGCTGGCGCTGAACAATGAGTTTCTCCGCAAGGCCGTCCGCTTCACCACCGACCGGCTGCGCAGCGGCCGGCTGGAAGCCGCCCGGGTGCACGGCAACTGGGACGAGTGGCGGGAGCGCGGACGGCAGATCCGCCGGCACACGATCGCCCATCTTGATTATTACCTGAACCAATTCGCCGACAACGCCCGGGCCAACGGAGCTTACGTCCATTTTGCGGACACCGCGGAGGAAGCGGTGCGGATCGTCCTGGCCATCGCGGAGCGGAAAGCGGCCAAAACGGTGGTCAAGTCGAAGTCGATGGTGTCCGAGGAACTCCACGTGAACCACGCCCTGGAAGCCCAAGGCGTGGAGGCGCTGGAGACCGACTTGGGCGAATACATCATTCAACTGGCCGGCGAACCGCCGTCCCACATCATCATCCCGGCCATTCACAAAAATCGTGAGCAGATCGCCGAGTTGCTGTCGCGGGAAGCCGGTGAGCCGCTGCCGCCGGATACGGCCGTGCTGGCCGGGTTCGTGCGCAAAAAACTGCGCGAGAAATTTCTGGCGGCGGACATCGGCATGACCGGCTGCAATTTCGCCATCGCCGAAACCGGGTCGATCGTGCTGTTCGAAAACGAGGGCAACGCTCGCATGGTGTCGACCGTGCCGAAAACCCAGATTACGCTCATGGGCATGGAGCGGATCATCCCGACCTGGGCGGATCTGGAAGTGATGGCGACGCTGTTGCCGCGCTCGGCCACCGGCCAGAAGCTGACCGTGTACCTGTCGGGGATCAGCGGGCCGCGGCGGGCGGGAGACGGCGACGGCCCGGAGGAAATGCACATCATCATCGTCGACAACGGCCGCTCGCGGCAATTGGGGGATCCGGAATTCCAGGAACTGCTTCACTGCATCCGCTGCGGCGCGTGCCTGAACGTCTGCCCGGTGTATCGCCAGATCGGCGGCCACGCGTACGGGAGCACCTACAGCGGCCCCATCGGCGCCGTACTGACGCCCGCGCTCAAGGGGAATGTGGCCGAGTGGGACGACATCGCCGACGCGTCGAGCCTGTGCGGCGCCTGCTACGAAGCGTGTCCGGTGAAAATTCCGCTGCACGACATGCTTGTCTACCTGCGGCGCCGCAAGGTCGAAGGCGGCCGCGCCGGCAAGCTGGAGGCGTTCGGCATGAAGGCCTACGCGAGCGTCATGGGGAACGCCCGGCAGCTCCGGCGGGCGCTGAAACTGGGCAAGTACGGGCAAAAACCGCTGGTGCGGGACGGCGTCATCCGCGCCCGGATCGGCCCGCTGAAAGGATGGACGCGGTACCGGGCGTTTCCGGCCATCGCCGGCGAGCCGTTCCGCGAACGCTGGGCGAACCTGCGGCAAGAGCTGGAACGGGAGGCGCGGCCGATGGAACCGGATGTGCACGAACGGCTCGAAGCGGCGCTGCGGCGGCGGGAAGGAGGCACGGACCGTCATGGCGAACGCGAATGAGGAGTACCGGCGGTGGCTGGCCGAGATGGACGCCGCTTCGCGCCGCAAGCAGCAGGCGTTCCTGGACCATATCGCCGCCCGGTTGAAGCGGCCGCGCGTCACGGAGCGGCCGGACCATCCGTTCCGGGGCGCGCCGGATTTCTGGCATGCATTTGTTTGGTCCCTGGACGAACGGATCGAGCGGTTCATCGAGCAGTTCCGCTCCGTCGGCGGGCACGCGCACCGGCTGGCCGACATGGAGGAGGCGGCGCGCTTCATCGCCGACAAGGCGCGGGAGATGGGCGCCCGCATCCTCCTGCGGCAGCGCGAGCCGGAACTGGCCGCGCTCGGGCTGGAAGCGCGCCTGCCGGACGTCGCCGTCCGGGTGTGGAACGACGACCCGGAGGAGGATTGGAAAGCCCGCGCGGCCGAAGCCGATGTCGGCGTCATCCTCGCCGATTACGCCGTTGCCGCCACCGGCTCGATCGTAACCCTGTCCGCGCCGCACAAGGGACGTTCCGTCAGCCTGCTGCCGGCCGCCCTGTTTGCGGTCATCCCAGCGGAGCGGATGCACACCCGGATGGGCGAAGTGCTGGCGCGCTTCGACGAGGCGGGCCGGGACAACCTCCCGGCGGGCATCCATTTCGTTTCCGGGCCGAGCCGGTCCGCGGACATCGAAAACGACCTGACGATCGGCGTGCACGGGCCCGGCATCGTCTTCGCCCTGATTGTGGGTTGACCCTCGCCTTGTCGGCTGGGCCCCGGTTCAACGCTCCCGGTGGGTTGACCCCGGCTCATCGTTCCCGGCGGGTTCCCGGCTCATCGTCGCCGCGGGTTGTCCCTCGGATCATCGTCGCCGCGGGTTGTCCCTCGGATCATCGTCGCCGCGGGTTGTCCCTCGGATCATCGTCGCCGTGGGTTCCCCTCGGATCATCGTCGCCGTGGGTTCCCCTCGGCCTTCCCTGCTGGCTGCCCACCGGGCTCATCGTTCCCGCTTGCGCAGATTCCGGCGGAACTGTTGCGGCGACACTCCGTATTGCCGGCGGAAACGGCGGGAAAAATGCGCCGGCGACACGAACCCGACAAGTTCCGCAATCCGTTCCGCCGGCCAGTTCGTGTTCAGGAGCAGCAACCGGGCCTGATCGAGGCGGTAACGCATCAGGTACTCCAACGGCGTGCAGCCGTGAACGACTTTCATGCATCGCGTGATGTAGTTCGGGTGAAAATGAAGCGCCTCCGCCAGTTTCCCGTTCGTGAGGGGTTCCCGGTAATGCCGCCGGATGTACGCTTCCGTCCGTTCCGCCAGCCGGACCGCCGGCTCTGGCCGGACGGCCCGGCGGCTTTCGTCCATTTTTTCCAGCAGGGCGTGAAACAGCCGCTGCTGCCGCCAGAACGCGCGGGCGGGCGCATCCCGTCCGGCTTCGATGATGGCGCGGCACGCTTCCAGGAGCGCCAGGCCGTCGGGCCATTGCGCGTATTGCGGCAGGACGAGGCGGAACGGAGCCGAGACGCCGTGGACGTGCACCTGCCCGAACGTCCCGGTTCCGACCATCGCCGTTCCGGTCGTCCCGGTCCCGGCCGCGCCTGTTCCGTCCGCCCCCGTTCCGTCCGCTCCCGTTCCGCTTTCGTTTCTCTCCGGCTTCGCCGCCGCATCCCCGTCCGCCACGTACCTCCAGGAAGCCGCCGTCTGAAAGTGGAACCAGAAAATCTCGGTTTTTTCCCGGCACGGCTCCGTCGGGTAGTGATGCCCGTCCGGCCGGAGCAGCAGCGAATCGCCGGCCCCCACCCGCCACGAGCGGCAGTTCTCTCCCAGATACAGCGCTCCGCTCCGCACGAAAATCAGATCGAACACGCCCAAACCGGTCCGTTCCAGATGCCGCTCTCCCGGACGGTAAACGGCCGTGCCGCCCTCGAGAAAATGGGGAAGCGGCGGCGCCTCGAACGCCACGTACGGTTCCTCCATCCGCGTCCGCCTCGCTTTCGGAATCATCCGTTTCGCCCGTTCGTGTGAAATCGGTCAAGAACAGGTTGAACTTCCTGCTGGTGGCTTGCCTGATTTATTGAATATGATAGAAAAAAAGTCATTTCGATTCCAGAGGAAACGGTGTGAATGGAGCCAAATGAGCAGCGAAACGATATCCCTGAAACAGGTGCGGATCGATGACGCGTTTTGGACGCCGTACGTGGAACGGGTGCGGCAGGTGGTCATCCCCTACCAGTGGGAGGCGCTCAACGACCGGGTGCCGGGGGCGGAACCGAGCCACGCGCTGCGAAACTTCCGGATCGCCGCAGGTCTGGAGTCCGGCTCCTTCGGCGGCTTCGTGTTCCAGGACAGCGACGTCTACAAATGGCTGGAGGCGGTGGGCTACGCGCTCGCGACCCGTCCCGACCCGGAACTGGAGCGGAAAGCGGACGAAGCGATCGACCTGATCGCCGCCGCCCAGCAGCCGGACGGCTATCTGAACACCTATTTCACGATCCGGGAACCGGGCAAGCGCTGGACGAACCTGACCGATTGCCACGAGCTGTACTGCGCGGGCCATCTGATCGAGGCGGCGGTCGCCTACCACCGCGCCACCGGCAAGCGGAAGCTGCTGGACGTGGCCTGCCGGTTCGCGGACCACATCGACGCGACGTTCGGGCCGAATCCGGGTCAAATCCGCGGTTACGACGGGCACCAGGAAATCGAGCTGGCGCTGGTCAAACTGTACGAGGCCACCGGCGAGGAGCGCTACCTGCGGCTGGCCGCCTTCTTCATCGACGAGCGCGGGCGCGAGCCTTTCTTTTTCCGTGAAGAATGGGAGAAAAGGGGCCGAACCTCGCACTGGCGGGCCGGTCCGTCGGGTCCGCCCGATCTCGTCTATCATCAAAGCCACCGGCCGGTGCGCGAACAAACGGAGGCGGTCGGCCACGCCGTGCGGGCCGTGTACATGTACACCGCCATGGCTGATCTCGCCCGGCGGCTGGGCGACGAAAGCCTGCAGTCCGCCTGCCGGACGCTGTGGCGCAGCATCGTGTCGCGGCGCATGTACATCACCGGCGGCATCGGCTCCACGGCGCACGGGGAAGCGTTCACCTTCGACTACGATCTGCCCAACGACACGGTGTACAGCGAGACGTGCGCGTCGATCGGCCTCGTCTTTTTCGCGCAGCGCATGCTGCAGATCGAGCCCGTCCGGGAGTACGCGGACATCATGGAACGGGCGCTGTACAACGCGGTTATCGCCGGGATGTCGCTGGACGGCAAGCGCTATTTTTACGTCAATCCGCTAGAGGTGTGGCCCGAGGCGAGCGAGCGCAACCCGTCGCGGGCGCACGTCAAGCCCGTCCGCCAACCGTGGTACGGATGCGCCTGCTGCCCGCCGAACCTCGCCCGGCTGATCGCCTCGCTCGGTTCGTACATCTACACCGTGTCGCCGGCGGACGACACGATTTACGCCCATCTCTACATCGGCGGGGAAGCGGAAATTCCGCTCTCCGGCGGCCCGGTCACCCTGCGGATGGTCTCCGGTCTCCCCTGGGACGGAAACGTTCGCCTCACCGTCCATCCCGCGGAGAACCGGGAGCGGCCGTTCACGCTGGCGCTTCGCCTGCCGGAATGGTGCGACGTTGCCGCGGCGTCGCTGCGCGCGGGCGGGGAACGCCTGGCGATCGAACCGCTGCTTCGCAACGGGTACATTCGGGTGCATCGGACGTGGCGGCCGGGGGACACCGTGGAACTGGAGCTGCCGATGCCGGTGCGGCTGATGGAGGCCCGCCCCGAAGTGCGCGCCAATGCCGGCAAGGTGGCGATTACCCGGGGCCCGCTCGTGTACTGCCTCGAGGAAACGGACAACGGCCGCCCGCTGTCGGCCATTGCGATTCCGCGGGACGCGGCCTTGGTGCCGCGCCGCGATCCGGAGGCGCTGAACGGCGTCACCTTCCTGGAAGGTCCGGGATACGTAACCGGCACCGAAGGGTGGAACGGGGACTTGTTGTACCGCCCGGTGGACGCCGCAGCGGCCCGCCTCGACCGGAAACCGGTTACCGTTCGCGCCGTCCCGTACGCCCTGTGGGGCAATCGCGAACCGGGCGAAATGACGGTGTGGATTCGCGCTTTGGAAATTTGAGAGGAAAGCCCGCCTCACGGCGGGCTTTCGGAGTTAACGGACCCGAAAGACCTTAATTTTCGCAGTGGGCCCCGGAGGGAAACAGTTAACGGGACCTGGAAGACGTTATTGTTGTCCGAAGTGCCCTCGGAAGCATGAAGCGGACCCAGATGACCTTATTTGTGACAAACCGGTCCAATTTCTGGAAGATAAACGAAAATAAGAGCCATCCGGTCCGTTACCTGTGGATCAGGGGCGTTTTCGAACAAATAAGGTTCCGTGGGTCCGTTACGATTTTTGCCGGTGCCTTCAGGACATGTGCGCGCGCAAGGGACCGGCAAAAAGCTCGTCGAAAGGCCGCCAAAAGGCCTGACAGGACAGAAGACTCGTCGAAAGGCCCGCCAAAAGGCCCGTCACCAAGACGGGCCATTTTACATCGGCCGCCCGACGCCCTCTTTCCTCGGCCGCCCGTCATGACCACGGGCTTTTCCCTTCAGGCGCCCGCCGCAAGGCGGGTTTGCCGTTTTTTTCGAGAATTTTATCCCGTCATGATGGAAATGTGAATCTTCTGCCCGCCGCCGGCCTCCCTTTATAATCGGAACTGTGAAGCGAAAACCAAAGAAAAACGATCCGATGCGGGAGGTCAGGTCATGAAAAAACGGTTGGGAATCGCCATTTTGATGTGGTTGTTTACCCTTTCCGCGGTGCTGGCGGCATGCGGTTCCGGCAATAATGAAAACGCAATCAACGGAAATGCCGGCGGCGTCTCGCCAAACGCGTCGGCCAGCGGCGGGACCGGCGGCGAGACAAGCGAGACGGTGCCGGCCGCGAACGCCGAACCGTTCACCGTTTCGCTTCGGCACATTCAGATCGGCGAGGCGCAAAAATTCCGGAAAGCGATTTTGGACGACGTCGTGAAGAAAACGGAGGCGGAAGTCCCCGGCCTGAAATTCGAACTCGACGGCGTGGAAGACCAGGTCAACCGCTTCACGAAGCTGCCGGCCGAGATGGCCGCGGGCAACCCG
>ERZ795043.333-NODE-333-length-46797-cov-7.788969_pt1 | contig 46797 bp, 31 predicted proteins | sample MGYA00375127_ERZ795043 | MGnify/ENA primary metagenome ERZ795043 (study PRJEB30172, sample SAMN05518447) | compost metagenome | isolation source: Feedstock adapted compost from Newby Island compost facility, Milpitas, CA | place: USA:Newby Island compost facility... | reverse complement strand
GAGGGGCACGCTTGTCGTGCCCGACGAGGACAAATGGAATATCGAAGGTTCACAATCGGACCCGACGAGCGGGTCCCTCCGATATGCGGACCTGACAAGCAGGTCCCTCCGAATATGGACGTGGGGATACGGACGTGACAAGCACGTCCCTCCGGAAAAGGTAGCTCCGAATCGGAGGGGCACGCTTGTCGTGCCCGACGAGGGCAAATGGAATATCGAAGGTTCACAAGCGGACCCGACGAGCGGGTCCCTCCAACATGCGGACCTGACAAGCAGGTCCCTCCGAATATGGACGTGGGGATATGGACGTGACGAGCACGTCCCTCCGGAAGAGGTAGCTCCGAATCGGAGGGGCACGCTTGTCGTGCCCGACGAGGACAAATGGAATATCGAAGGTTCACAAGCGGACCCGACGAGCGGGTCCCTCCAATATGTGGACCTGACAGGCAGGTCCCTCCGAATATGGACGTGGGGATACGGACGTGACAACCACGTCCCTCCGGAAGATGTCCGTGCGGGCTATCCGAGGAATTTCAAAGCTGGGGCTGGGCCGAATGCCGCACCTCTGGCAGGGTTGGCCTTCCTTCCACCAGCGTTTCGTTCACGATCTCCACCTCTTCACCCAGATCGGCCAAACTGGACTGGGCCAGTTGTTTGTGATAGTAGTTGGGCACCGATCCCCGGATGAAGAGACGCTTGCCATCACAATGACATGTCAGTCGCCGCAAAGCCGGATAACCGCTGGCGTCGAAACGTCTTCTGGCAAGCAACTCGAACTTCCTGGTGCCCACTTCCTGATCACCCGCCGGAGACGGATCCCTCAAAGAGTCCATAGCGTCCTCCCGCAAGCCAGGGAGCTCGTTACACAACCGATCCCTCCATCCCCCAGGCGGGACTCCCTTCCCTGCCAATCCCAAATTTCTGCTGTGAAATGACGGACAGCAACCCCCCAAGCGCCGCCAAGCACGCCGGGGTGACACGGGTCCATCCGACCGAAACCGTGTGTTTCGATCGCGCCGGGCAGAAGCCCTAGAAGCCGCCTCGAAAGGGAACGCGAGAGCTATCCCGTCCGCGCTGCCCGGCTGGCCTCAATCACGACTGCGGAGACGATTGCCGCGATTGCTGTTCGAGGCGGATCAACGTGGTGACGATCGGCATTCCGTTGGGAAGCGGCTGGTCCGGGCGAAGCCCCATCAGCGACTTAAGTCGCTGGATGACCCTTTCCCGGCCGGCCTCCGACCGCAACTCTCGCAGGATCTCTTCCCGCCGCTGCTTGAGGTCTGCAATCGAGGAAGCCTCCTTTCCCGCAATGCGAGAGGGGTTCCCTCAAGACGGACCACCAGGTATCGCCTGAAAACGCTCTAGACCTTGTTACAACGATCCTCTAAAAATCTGGGACGAAAAAATTGCTTCTTTGATGTTCGGTTCTGTCTCTTAAATCGGCCCACATCTCCGAAAACTTTACCCAACCCACCCCGTTGCCAGTTTTTCCGATGCGTTGTTATCGTCTGTGACACTGCTATTGAAAGACGGTGCGGCTCCCGCGCGTTTATAATGCACTGAAGTGGCATCGGGAACTCGACGCCCTTTGCTGTCCAGTAAGTACATCGTCCGGCAGGGCAGTCCACCGTCAGTGTGAATATTTCGCAACGGATTCGGCTGATTGTCGGCGAGCACGTCGGCCTACAAGGGAGACATTCCATGAAAGTTGTGCATTTTGAAGAAATTCCTCTCCAGGATGTGACGATGGAGGGCGCTCAGGGGTGCAAAATCCGCTACCTCATCGGAGAGCCCGATGGCGCGCCCAATTTCACGATGCGCCAGTTCGAGGTGGCCCCCGGCGGACACACCCCCCACCATCAGCATCATTACGAACATGAGGTGTTTGTGCTCTCGGGGCACGGAGTCGTCATTCAAAACGGCCGGGAATTCCCAATTGGGCCGGGATCGGTCGTGTTTGTCCCCGGAGGCGTTCCCCATCAGTTCCGCAATACCGGTCATGAACCGCTACGGTTCTTGTGTCTCATCCCCAACGCCGTGCGGGGTGGGGCGGTTTCATGCGTGGTGGCCTGCGGGTGTGATTAACTTCCTACACGGCTCGTGCGATGTATCGTCGGGCAGCGGGCCTTTGCTCGCAACAAAGTTTCGGCTGCATCGTGACACCGCTTTTATCCATCGCCGCTGCTTGCTACAGTGTCTCTTGCGTCTGACCGCGGTGTGACGGTTGTTCTCTTTTGTGATGGTTTTCAATCCACGTCACGTCTCCATTTCGATAGGCAAAGATCGCCAGCAGGAAAAGGGTGCCTTATGAGCGAGAATGTGGCGGAAGAAATCCAGCGTCTCCGCGAACTGATTCGCTACCACGATTACAAGTACTACGTGGAGGCCTCGCCCGAAATCTCAGACCTGGAATACGATCGCCTGATGCAGCGGCTTCGGGAACTCGAGGAAGCGCACCCGGAACTAATCACCCCGGATAGTCCCACGCAGCGTGTGGGGGAGCAGCCGATCGAATCGCTCCAGCAGGTCCCGCACCGTGTGCCCATGCTGTCGATCGAGAACACCTACAGTGCCCAGGAGGTGCGAAACTTTGCGCAGCGGGTCCAGAAGCTCCTCAATGGCGAGCCGGTGGAATGGGTCGTGGAGCCGAAAATCGATGGAGTGGCGGTGGCTATCCACTACGAAAATGGGCGACTTGTGCGGGGGGTGACGCGGGGCGACGGATTTGTGGGAGATGATGTGACCCACAACATCCGCACCGTCCGCGGGGTTCCCCTGCGACTGCTGGGAAAAGGACATCCCCCCGTCGTGGAAATCCGCGGGGAGGTGTACATGACCAACTCCGACCTCGTCAAACTCAACGAGGAGCAGAAAAAACGTGGTGAGCCGCTCTTTGCCAATCCGCGCAACGCTACCGCGGGGAGCATCCGACTTCTCGATCCCCGGATATGCGCTCAGCGGCGACTGCGGTTCATCTGTCACGGGCTGGGGTATTCCGAGGGGTTTGATGTCAAGACGCACATGGAGTTTCTGGAGAAGGTCAAGGGTTGGGGAGTTCCCATCCCGCCGGGAGTCGCCTGTTTTGACGATATCGAAAAAGCCATTGCTTACTGCGAAGAGCAGATCGAGCACCTCCATGAGCTGGACTTCGAAATCGACGGCCTCGTCCTCAAGGTGAACCGCTTCGATCAACGCGAGCGGCTGGGCGCCACAGCGAAAAGCCCGCGGTGGGTCATGGCCTACAAGTTTGAGAAGTATGAGGCCAAAACGCGGGTGCTGCAAATCCGCGTGCAGGTGGGAAAGACGGGAATTGTCACGCCGGTGGCCGACCTCGAACCGGTACTTCTGGCGGGGACCGTCGTGGCCCATGCCAGCCTCCATAACGCCGACGAAATCGAGCGTAAGGATGTCCGCGTTGGCGATGTCGTGGTGGTCGAAAAGGCAGGCAAAATTATCCCCCATATCGTGCGGGTGGAAAAGCATGAACGCACACGCCCCTTGCCTAAATTCAAATTCCCCACGCACTGTCCTGAGTGCAACACGCCGTTGGTGCGGGATGAAGGCGGGGTCTACATTCGCTGTCCCAATCACGAATGCCCGGCACAAATTAAAGAGCGGCTGCGGTATTACGCCAGCCGCGATGCCATGGATATCGAGGGGTTGGGGGAAAAGCTGATCGATCAGCTTGTGGAAAAGGGGCTTGTCCGCAGCTATGCCGATCTGTATCATCTGACCAAGGATCAACTGGTGAAACTGGAACGCATGGGGGAAAAGTCGGCCACGAAGTTGCTCAAGAATATCGAGGAAAGCAAGAACCGTGGACTGGCCCGCCTGCTAGCAGCCCTGGCCATTCGGCATGTGGGAACGAAGGTGGCGGCCATTCTGGCGCGGCATTTTCGCAGTATGGACCGCCTTCGCCAGGCGACTGTGGAAGAGCTTTCACAGATCAACGAAATTGGCCCCATCATCGCACGGAGTGTCTATGACTTTCTGCACAGCGAGCGTGGTCAGCACATCATCGAGGAACTCCGCCGCTGCGGTGTCAAGATGACCGAGGACGTCCCGGAGGAGTCCGCCCCCAAGCCGCTTGCGGGCAAGACCATCGTGGTGACGGGAACGCTCAAAAACTACAGCCGGCAAGAGATCGAGGAACTCATCGAACGGCTGGGCGGCCATGCGGCTTCCAGTGTCTCGCGGAACACAGATTTTGTGCTTGTGGGGGAAAACCCCGGCAGCAAGCTGGATAAGGCGCGGGCCCTTGGTGTTCCCACGATCACCGAAGAGCAATTCGAGGCCATGATCGGCAAGCGGCCGGGATGACGGCCTGCCCGAGTCCGGCGTATGCCTCATCCCTTGCCGCTCTTTCTCCGCTGCTGGGGAGGCAGACCACCGCACAGGTCCGTGCGGAGCCGAGATTCAGCCCGGAGGGAGATGCCTTCGAAGGGGCGTGCTCGTCACGTCCATACGTGGAGGGACGTGCTTGTCACGTCCGCCATTTCACGCTCGATCACCCATTTTCCCATTCACCGGGCACGACAAGCGTGCCCCTCCGACCCTTTCCGGAGGGACGTGCCTGTCACGTCCGGCGTTCTCCTGATTACGCGGTAGGGGCAATTCATGACTTGCCCCTACAACACATTGTGCCCGTGGTACGCCGTAGGTTTTTCCCAAAGGCCACTGGTCGGGCGATTCAAGAATCGCCTCGACAACACGTTAACTGTGACTGTCTGTCATCTGGCAGTTTCGCAGAATCGGGCGAGCCTTTCATTCAAAAAGCTGCCTCTCCTCCGGCCTTTGGTATTCCAGCGAAATAAGCACCGGTACCCACTGACGAATTTGCACCGGTCCGAGGAGACCCGACGGCTGAAGCGGATCGTCCTTTTTCCACAATCGCCAGGTGGTGAAAGTTTGTCGGCCGGTGGGAGACGGCTCTCCGCGGAGCAGCCAATCGGGCCAGCGCTTGAGCGTTCCGTTTGGATTTCGTTCGGAATCCTCCGGCAGTTGTTCGTCTCCGATCATGCGGTTGATCCACAGGTTGGCGACCTCGATTTCCAGTGTATTCGCGCCCGGCGCGAGATGCTTTCCGATATTGATGCGATACGGCGGATGCCACAGAATCCCCACAGGCTTTCCGTTGACGGAGACCTGGGCCGCCACCTGCACCTCACCCAAGTCCAGCTCCACACTCCAGTTTTCTCGTGCGGGGCTTCGAGGCACGGACTCGACATATATTTCCGTGGAATACACGGCCCGGCCTGAATAGTAGCGGTACTCGGGCTCCGGGAACTCCGTCCATGAGATCAGCTTCTCCAGCGTGATCGACTTGGACTGAGGCGACCCCGGGAAGAACCGCAACTCCCATTTTCCAGAAAGCGAGGGGCAGGGAGGTAGTTGCGGGATTGTTAACGAAATTTCCCGGCCACGGGACGTTTTGATAGTGTATTTTCCCGGCTGGGAGACACCCAACTCACATCGCCCGACCGTAATCGGGAGCAGTTTCACCGTCGGCTCCCGCACGGCCGCTCTGGGAAATTGGATCGTCTGAGGATCGGTCGCCTCGATATGCCCGGGCTGACCGTCCACTTCATAATCCACAATCAGACGCTTGACAATCAAATAAGCAGGGTCATCATCTCGGGCAAGCTCCGCAACCTGAAACCTCAACCGCCCCTCGTTAACCCACCGCTGGATTTTTTCCGTCACATCCCTGGTCCTTTGGGGATCATCCAAAACACCATACAGGGCCTTGCGGATGAGGATGGTGCCCTGTTGCTGCTTGGGCCAAAGTACTTCGCGGCCCTCGTGGAGAATGCTCACGATATACTCGGGAACCGGAGGATTTGGAGTGAACACCACGAAGACCGATTCATAGCCCTCGAGGTTCAGCGCAAGCTCTGTGCCTTCTTCGGTCGTCCGGTAGGGCGCGACCAGCTCTACGGTTTTTCCGGTCTCGGGATACCACAGTTCCGGTCGCTTGCCCTTCACCCGGAAAAAGCATGAGGCGTGAACCGGATGATCGGTTTTGTTGGCAACGAAGTAAACGTCGATATCGTCGATTCGCCGGTGGATGTAACGAAGGGCCTCTTCGCCCGAAGTTGTTTCGTAGCGGAAATCGGGAATCAGGCCCAGCTTCGGCGCCAGGGCGAAAACTTCATCCAGATCAGGAATGAGGTTGGGGTCCGTTCCCACATCGCTGACATCACCCCAGGGGGCTATTCCGAGTGGGCCAACCTCCTGGACCACCTTCCAATCGCCGGGGGCTGCCGGATCACTCTCCCAGGCAGGAGGGGGTGAAGCCGACCATTCCCATTGCTTGTCCGTCACAATCGTTGCCTGCTGCCCGTTTTCAAATCTAAGATGAAGGGCCGCGATGAGTCCAGCCGGATTAGGAAAGTCCGCTGCGTTGAAGGCATCCACGGCGAGGAGGTTTTTTCCTGGCCGGAGATGACCCGTCACATTGATGCGATACGGTCGGTGGAAGTCATCGCCACGGCCGACCCGCCGGCCATTCACTTTGCATTCGAATTCATTGTCTGCCGTGATGACCAACCACGCCGAACTGACTTTGGCATCCGCCGGCAGTTCGAAGACCCGTCTGAAATATCGATGACCAACTGGGACCGCGCTGGTTGGGTTGCCTTCCGTGGTCCAGACCCATTGGGCCAGCGCGAAACCGGGATTTTCCGAAGCTGCTCCCGCAGGAGAGAACGGACCGCCGAAAATGACGCGGCCGCTGCCGTAGTTTCTCACGGTGATCTCGGCCGGGGGCTTTGCCGCTCCCCAAACTTCCTCCACCAGTTTGCGAAGCTCGGCGTCAGCATCAGGATATCCACCGAGCCCGGGCGTCTTAGTTGGCGGGCCGCCGATGACCGTGGCGCCCTGTTTGATGAATTGAGCAATTTTCTGGACAAGAGGCAGGGTCATCCTCTCCACACGTGGAAGGACGAGAACGGCATAGTTCATTCCATCCGGAAGCACCAATCGGCCGTCCTGGACGTTCATACGGGTGAGGACAACTTCCGGGGGACAAAAGTCGTAATTGAACGGGCCACGCTCCCGAGGCTGCCCAAACCGGGTGATGGCGTTTTGGCCGGCCAGGGTTTGAGGAACCGCCTCCGGGGTAAGCAGGCAAAAGTCGGCAACGAACAGCCCCTGTTGGAGCAGGTACTGGCACCGAGTGAGGTACTCATGCCAGGGTCGGACAAAAGACCACCACGTTTGCGTGCGCTCGTAGTGGAGACCCCACGGCCCCATACTTATGCCTGGCATCCGCGGTGGGTTGGTCCACGGTTGCATCGCATAGCGGTGAAAGACAAAGCGATTGATTCCTTCGCAAAACGCCCAGTCGCCCAGTTCCTTAATATTGCCGGGATGTCCCAACCAGCGTTCGGCATCGGTAGCCGTGAAAGCCTCGGCTCCCACCACCTTCATGCCGTACACGTGTGCAGCGGAGGCCATTTCGGTGCAACTGAAGGCCGCTCCGTATTTCGACCAGGACCAGAACTCGCCCATAGGCTCGTCCGCCCGACCGGCGTATGCGAGCTCGTCCACAGGGCAGCTCGTGTAAGCCTCGATGGTCAGGCTCAGACCATTTTTTCTGGCCAGGCTGCGGAATCGTCCCGCGTAATTATCGAGAACCAGTTCCCCGATTGTCTGACGGAAATCCCAGAGAAACCTCTCGGAGATCTCCCGGCTGCCCACCACGTAGCCTGCAATCACTGGCAAGTAGGGACGGAGATCATAACCTCGTCGGCGGGCGAACTCTTCGGGCGTACGGGGGGTCCAGTTCTGCGAGCCCACTTCCCAGCTATCGATATGGGTTCTGATAATCCTGGCCGCAGAGGGAAGATTTTCCGGCCGGTTTTTCAACAACCGGCCGATCAGTCCTTCGAACGCCGCGTCCGCACCCTCCGGGCTGAGCTTGTCACATTCCAGTCCGCGTCCTTCTTCAGGAGAAGGGTGATTGCGGGCACCGGTCGGCGTGTGACCGAAACGGAGGAGGGTCCATTTACCTTCCGGTACGTTCCATTGGAGCCGGCCTCCGGCATCCATCTTGCCGGTTAGATCGACGATCTTTTCTGGTGAGATGACCTGCTCGGCCGGTGGCTCGGGAACTTCCCCGGGGACCACAAGGGTGCCACCGGGCACCTGGGCCAGCGACTTGTAAGCGATTCCGTCGATCCGGGCAGGATTGGAAGGACGCGGAAATGCCAGCACGGCAACATCGCGGTAATAATTTTCAACAACCGGCGGCTGAGGGAGAGCGATTTCTCCGGTCCGCGGCCCATCCACCGTGACCTCAGACCACACAATCCGCTGCATCGCCTGTTCTGGCTTGATCCATGGTCCTCCGCTGCCCGTCCATCCGGCATCATTGTTCATGTTGACACGGATTTGCCTCTTGGCCGCCTGAGCAAGCATGAAGTAGAACAGCTCCTGCCACTCCTGGGAACCAAACCGCACCGAACCGGGCGGCGTGCCCTGATCGACTTCCATGATCAGAACGCCGCCGATGCCAGCCTCCTGCATGGCCTGAAGGTCCGCCTCAATTCCCTCGCGACTGAGATTGCCATTCAGCCAGAACCAGTACACCCAGGGCCGATACAAAGGATTTACCCCGGAAAACATGTTGCGAATTGTGCTGGTGGAATCCGGCTGGGGCGACACGACCTGCCCCCAAACTGACGTTGATATCAGCAACCCAAAACCCACCACGGCGGTCAGCAGCGGCACAAAGCGGCGCATAACGCACTCCTGACTTTAAACAGATTTGGGTATTTGGCTATCATGGCTGGGAAGAAATCCCCCAGCCGCCGTCGATTTTCTTCAAATCGTTCGCCAAATCAAGCGGGCGAAAGGAAGGCTGGCCTGCACCGGGGAGGGCAAACCGGGGATTATGTGGCCTCGCGAGGACCGCACAACGCCCGGCGAATACACGCACGGCTGATCATTAAGATTCTCACACTCCTCCCGCGCCGGCGCTCAATTGACATTTCACCGATCCGCGTATTACCATACCAGGCGTCTACGGCGAAGGGATACCGTTTGCCAGTGGCTGGCACTGTGCGACAGGGAGGTACATTTGAACTGGCCAGTTATTGGGGAGGGACTCAATCATGGCAGGTGAACTCAATCGGCGCGAATTCGTCCAGGGGACCGTCGCTGCGGCGGCCAGCACCGCTCTGGGGTTCCAGGGGACCTTCACGGTGAAGGCTGGCAATCCCGAGAATGTGGATACCAGCAAGATCCTCAATTACAACCCCGAGATGGAATATCGCCGCTGCGGAAAGACCAATCTGATGATTTCCGCCGTGTGTCTCGGGGGACACTGGAAACGTCTCAACAAAGTTGTCCCCAATTCTTTCCAGGGCGGAAACTGGCTGGGGGCAGCCATCGACGATCCAGACTTCCAGAAAAATCGCTACGATGTGGTTACCCGGTGCATTGAGCGCGGCATCAATTACATCGACGCGTGCACCGGCCAGGAAGTCCTGGCGTATGCCCGGGCATTAAAAGGCCGCCGGGATAAGATGTACCTGGGCTATTCCTGGTATCAGCGGGAAGTTCGCTTTGCCGAGTGGCGGACCCTCGAAAAGCTCAAGCAGAGCCTCGATATGGGATTGAAAGAGGCAGGCCTGGATTACGTCGATATCTGGCGAATCACCTGCCACGAGCAGAGCAGCCGCCACACCGAGGCCGAAATCGAGGCCGTGATTGCCGCCCTGGAATGGGCCAAAAAGACAGGTCGGGCCCGATTCACTGGTATTTCCTCTCATGATCGTCCCCACATCAAGATGCTGCTTGAAAAGTATCCCGAGCAATTAGAGGTGATCTGCACACCGTACACCGCCAAGACGAAGGTCGTCACCGACGAAACCGGTCTGTGGGCCACCATGCAAAAGCAGGATGTCGGCTGGTTCGGCATCAAGCCATTCGCCAGCGGTTCCCTCTTTAAGGGAGACAGCTCACCCAACAGCCCGTATCGGGAGGAAGATGACCGCATCGCCCGGCTGACCATTCGTTACATCCTTAGCAATCCCGCGATCACGGCCCCCATTCCGGGAATGATCACGCCCGAACAGGTGGACAACGTCGCGCTGGCCGTCAAGGAACGTCGCGAACTAGATCAGGAAGAAAAGGCCCTGCTGGAACGGGAGATGGACCGCGTCTGGGCCGAGCTGCCCTATCATTATCGCTGGCTTAAAGACTGGGAATACGTGTAGGATTCTGACGTCTTTCTATTCCTCCAGATTTCTTTGTAATCACAACGGGCGAAAGATTTTTTGATCCTTTATCCTCGCCCACGCAAAAGGTACGGGCGAAACGTTTTTCGTTCCTACACCTTCGGAGGGGCACGCTTGTCGTGCCCGGTGAAGTGGGATAGATCATCCAAGGTTAACCAGTGGACTTCATATGTGGAGTGCGGGGCTTCAGCCCCGCTTTCCGCGCGGGACTTCAGTCCCCGGCGAAACGAAAATCATGATCGAACATTGATAAACGGACCTGACAAGCAGGTCCCTCCGAAGCAATGTTTCCCCGCGAAGCGGTTTCTGAAAATCGGAGGGGCACGCTTGTCGTGCCCACAGAAAGGAAGCGGATCATCCATCATAGAAAAGCGGACCTGACAAGCGCATACCTGCGAAATACGGACCCGACAAGCGGGTCCCTCCGACGTTGGTAGGGGCAATTCATGAATTGCCCCTACCGTTTAACCCGCGGAATGCGGACCTGACAGGCACGTCCCTCCGGGCTGAATCTCACCCCTCTTAACACTGTGCCGAGATTGACAGGCGCATGACTCTCCCGGAGGCGGGGACAAAATAGGGCTCGGTCAGGACGGGGGAACCCTTGACTCGGCTCTGTCGCTGCGCTCTCTTATAAGAGTACATGCCGTTTGAGAAACCAAGTTCAACGACAGGAGCGCGAGGTGACGACGAATCTCCCCAATATTCCCGTGGCTGTGACGGTGGCCGGCTCCGATTCTTCCGGTGGGGCCGGTCTGCAGGCGGATTTGAAGACCTTCCACCATTTTGGGGTCTACGGAGCGAGCGTCGTGACACTCCTTACGGCGCAGAACAGCCGGGGCGTTTGGGCCATCCAAACGCTGCAACCCCAGTTCGTCCTTGCCCAGTGGGACGCGGTGACAGAAGAATTTCTCCCGCAGGCAGTCAAGACCGGCGCTTTGGGCACGCCGGAGATCATCACCGCGGTGGCCGACCGCCTTCAGGCACTCTCCTGTCCGCTCGTTGTCGATCCTGTCATTCTCAGCAAGAGTGGCAGCCCCCTCCTCAACGAGGACGGCGTGCAGGCCATGCGGGACATTCTGTTTCCCCTTGCCACCCTCCTCACGCCGAACCTGCGGGAAGCTGAATTGCTTACCGGAACATCCATCTCCGATTTACGCGCATTGGAGAAAGCCGCGGCCACCATCGCCCAGTGGGGCCCCCGGCACGTGCTGGTCAAAGGACCGGGCGTCGATGGCGAAGCCGTGGACGTCCTCTTTTCCGACGGTCGTTTCGTGTGGTTCCATCGTGAACTCGTTCCCCAGGCTCAAACGCACGGCTCTGGCTGCGTGTTTTCGGCGGCCATCACGGCGCTGCTGGCTCAGGGCAAAGAACTGCTGGAAGCGATCGACGTGGCGAAAAGTTTTGTCACACACGCCCTGCAGCAGGCGACCGCCGTGGCCAGCGGCTTCCAGCCAATGAATCTTCACGTGCCGATTCCTCCCGGAGAGCGACGGGCATAAACTCAAAGAGGGATGAGTCGAAGAAGGGCCCGACGCGCACAGGTGAACAACAGCGTTTGACCTGCCGTGGTCCGCTTCCTGTGGCGCAGCTCGAGCGTTCCATAAACGTGCAGGTTTTATGAGGAGATCGGCCGATGGATCTCTCATCAGTGGGAAAGATGCTGATTTTGCTGGGCCTGGTGGTGATGGTCCTTGGGGTTATTCTCTGGCTGCTTCATTTCGTGCCCCTGCAGGTGGGACGACTGCCGGGCGATATCCACATCCGCGGTGAACGATGGTCTTTTTATTTTCCCATCACAACCTGCATTCTTCTGAGCATCGTGCTCACCATCGTGCTCAACGTCGTGCTGCGGCTCATGCGGTGAGTCGCGGAAAGATTGGTTGTTTGAGGAGAGCACGTTCCCTTGGCGACCCGTGACAGCAGGATCGAAACCAGCCCGGATGGCACAGTTCCGGCTACAAGATTCCCCATCAGCAGCCCAAGACACCCGGCGGATTCTCCTTTTCTCCAGTCAGGCGACGTGGGGAGGCGGCGAGGAGCAGCTTCGCCTGCTGGCCGAAGGCCTAGCGAATTCGGGCTGGACCGTCCTCACCGCGGCCCCTGCCCAAAGCCGCCTGGCCAGGTCTCTTGCGGAAGTGGGACAGGCGGTGACAGCCCTACCCGGCCGCGGACGAGACCCCCGGGCCTGGTGGCAGCTTCGCCGAATCCTGCAAGATTTTCGCCCACGCATTCTCTGGATGAACGATCCCCACGCCATTCTTCATGGACTTGTGGCCGCCTTTGGATTGCGGCTGGTCCGCGTGGGTGCCCGACGGACGATCTTTCCCCTCCGATCCGGAAGGCTTTATCGATGGGGTCTCCACTGTGTGGTCTGTCCCTCGCGGGCTTCGGCAGAAGCATGTCAAGCAGCGGGGATCCCTGCCTCGCGGATCGCCGTGATCCATGACGGCGTGGATCCTCGACGCCTGGCATCCGCGGACAGACAACGCGGTCGGGAGAAGCTTCGGCAACTGGTCAACCTGTCGCTGCAAGCCGATTCCGCGGTCTTCATCATCCACGTGGGAAAACTCACACCCGCCAAGGGACAGGACGATCTTCTCGAGGCTTTTGCCGGCGTGGCATCCGCCTTTCCGAAAAGTTTTCTCGTGCTGGTCGGCGAAGGCGAACAGCGTCCTGCTCTGGAAGCCCGCATTCACACGCTGGGGCTGGACGGCCGCGCTCTGCTGGCGGGGTTCCGCGAGGACGTGCTCGACCTCATGGCAGGGGCTGATCTCTTCGTTTTTCCATCCCGGCAGGAAGGCCTCGGGGGCGCGGTGATGGAAGCCCTCCTTCTGGGGCTCCCGGTGATCGCCTCCACAGCGGGCGGAATCCCTGAACTATTCGAGGGACTGCAAGACAAGTCCTCTGTAGTCCGCCTGGTACCGCCGGATGACGTAACCGCTTTACGGGATGCGCTCGCCCAATCACTCCAACTGGATCCCAGCGCTCGCTGTGGCTGGGGAGAACGGGCCCGAGCATATGCCTGTGAGCGTTTCGCTGCATCGCGGATGGTGGAGCAGACGGCAGCGCTTTTAGACCGTCTCACGAGAGAAAACGCTCACTGACTCGTTCTCAGTGCCAGCTGCGCGTACCGCTGAGGATTCTGTCGGAAACGAGCCAGGGACTGAATCCCGGAGAACATGTATAGACGTCCATCATACACCACGCAGTGCTCGATCTTGCCATCCACCCGAATGCCCTGGTCGAAAAACACCACAGGGTCTTTGCCGTCAAGAACCGGGGCATACCGCTCCGGATTCGTCTGGAATTTGCGCTTCTGAGCGGCACCGGCACAGAAGTAGACCTGCCCACGATATTCTACCGCGAATCGTTCTTCCCCTTTCATCCAGGACTCGTTTTCCACCAGTTCAACGGGACAATAGCCACCCAGCGCCGGCGTTGTGTGGTGTGCCGGGCCCCCCTGTTCAGACGCCGTGGAGAGAGCGGTCCCCACGCCTGCCGGTGCTGTGGTGCTCGCCGTGATGTAGCCGGACGGTGAGACCGACCGCGCTGGCGATGAATCCTCCGCCCATACTATGTCCGACACAGCTGGCGGGGACACAGCCGGCGGAGTGTTCACAGAGGCTGCCACCGTAAAGCCGGCCGGAGAGGGCGGGGACTCCGGCAGCACCGGCCGCTGAGGAATAGGACTGGTAGCCGTTCCCAGCACCTGTCCGGGAAGAGCCGGCACGCGACTTACGGCCAGTTTATCCGAAGCAGGGTCAATCCTTGGGCTTGCGCTTGGCGGGGCTGCCGGGGTGACTGTCGGGTTGGTGACCACCAGCGGCGCACCCGACGTCGCATTCGCGAGAGGAACTGCCGTTCTCTGCGATGGTAGCAGAATCTGTGTGGTGGCCGGTGGCACGACGGTGGCATCGCTACCGATTGGAATCCGGGCGGAAAGGGCCGGCCCGTCGGGAAAGATGACGGATGAAGCGCCTTCGGGAGAACCACCCGGCGTCGGTGGCGCCGCAGGAGTCGGGGAAGGTACCGGTGGTGCTCCCTGCGGAAGTGGAGCGGGCGGCTGCGCCCCTGGACCGGGTAATCCTTGTGACGGCGGCAGCGGTGGGGTCGGCGCGGGCTCGGTTTGGAACGGGGAAGCGGCCGGAGGATTGGCTTTATCCATGGGTGCGGGAACTCCCGTCCCAGCCGGCGGAATCTGTTGGTTTTGCATTTCCCCGGACCCAACTCCACCGGGAAGATCAGGAGGAGGAACGGCCGGCTCCAAGGGAGCGGGTTCGGGAAACGCCTGGCCCGGCTTGGGAATGATAGGCTCCAATTTCTCGTGGGGGAGAACGGGCGGAGTCTCACCGGCTGGCCGCTTGATCGGCTCCGCGCCGATCGATTGCGGAAAATGGATGTCCGGCCGAGTTTCTCCCGGCCACGGCCGCCAACGCGTGGGGTAGTGCCCAAAGAACTGCACATTCGCCTGGCAGGTGGGACACCCGTAAAGAGTTTGGGCGATGGCCCCCGGCGCAGGGCCAGCCGTCAAACCAGCCATCACACAGAAAACCCCCGCCGATCGCCACAACATCCCTCTCCGCTCCATTTTCCCAACCATCCATGTCATGGGCGTTTATTTCTCCATCTGCAATTCGCTAGGACAGCAACCCTCTCGGTGGTCTTGCCAAATGCATGCGGTTAGCTCGTCACGTCAAACCTCAGAATCCGCTGCGGGTGCGGTTATATCCACGACCCATCGTCTGCAGGGAGCGGACGGTCGAGGCCCCCAATCCCGTGAACCCGAACAGCCGCTCCACCGGCGACACCATCTTGTCGATCCAGGTGCTGAAGGCGATCATGTCGTCGTGGGCAATGAAAATCCGGTCGCCGGGCAGAATCTGATAGTTCGTCGCCGTGTTCCCGCCCCGGGTGATGGCATTCCAATCCACCGGCAGAATCTGTTCGCAGCCGGTGCCTGCCGGAGACGGTCGGGCAATCCAGATCCGCTTGCTGGAAACCTGGGAAATCCCGCCCACCTGGGCAATCGCGTCGAGCACTGTCTCGTTGCCCGTGCAGGGCAGCCGGATCACGCTATCGTCTTCTCCCGGCCCTTCCGTGATCACGTAATACACCTTGCTGTTGTAGGCCAGCACCTCCAGAGACACCTCCGGAGAATCCAGAAACTGGCTGAGATGGCGGCGGATGGCCTCCCGGGCTTCCGGAATCGTCAGCCCCGCCACGTACACTGCCCCATATTGCCGGAGGTTGATCGTCCCGTCCGGCGACACCAGATAGACCCCGCTGATCGGCTGGAGGCCGCTCGCCCGCGCCAGTTGCACCGAGACCTCCGGTGCCCGCAGAATCTGCCGCAAGTGGGCCTCAATGGCCCAGCGGGCCTCGGCCACCGTCATCCCCACCACCCGCACGGAGCCGTAAGCCGGACCGAGGTTCACCGTCCCTTCCGCCTCCACCATGTAATAGCCACTGATGGGCTGATCGATGAGGGTCCCGATGACGTCAATCTGGAGGACGTCATAGACTTCCAGGCGGTACGGGGGCAGGGGAACCATCTTGGGCACTTCGATCTGCACGACATCCGGCGGTTCCAGGCGGTAGGCGGGCAGGGAGACCTTGGCCAGCTCCCGCGGCGGTTCGAGTTCCGGCTGGGCGGCCGTCTGCTCCAGCCCGCGGTCGTAGAAATCCATCGTTCGGCAACCTGGAGAAGAGAGAAAACCCAGGCAAATAAAAAGGGCGAGCCAGAGGACCGTTCGGCCCGTCAAACTGGGATATTGGCGTTGCCTGGGATGTTGAGGGACATCGTGGTAACGGTGTTTCATGGTTTGCATGGGGCCCTCGTGGGGTGAAGCGAGCCGGAATCGCTTCGACAAAACCGTCATTCTCGGCAATGCTGCCGTAGTCGTCGCTGTCGGAATAATCGGCAAAGTTTTCCAAAAACTTGGTGGAAATTTCCCGGAGTTCTCAAGCCGGTCGTCGGGTGGCGATTGAAGCTTCGGCCACTCTTCCTCGGACACCACAGATCCGCCCCTTGCCAGCATGTTCGAGGCACGTGTCTGTCACGTCCACTTCCGTGTCTTGCAGAGAACACCTCGCAGGGTACAATGCCCGTCAGTGAAGGGCTCCCATGCTGGGAGTAACGCAGCGCTTTGGTCTTTGAGAGTCTGCGGACTGTGAGTCCGTCACGCTGGGTGACTGTCGCGAGGAACTTAAGAAAAAGCGTGGGAGCCGCCATCTGAGGGAACGGGTTTTGTTCGGGTTTGGTTTCAAGCTGACGGGAGGACACAGCATGTCTTACGATGTTTCACGGCGTGATTTCCTGCGCACGGCTGGATGGGGCTCGGTCGCACTGAGCGGCGTTCTGGGCAGCAGCGTCTGGGCAGAAGGTCCCACATCGCCTGCTCCCATCAAGATCGTGGCTGTCTCCACAAGTCCCCGCAAGGGCAAAACCACGGCCCAGGGATTGAAGATTGTTCTGGACGCCGCACGGGCTGTGGCTCCCGACAAAATCGAGGTGGTGCTCGTTGAACTGGCAGGGCTTTCCATCCCGGTAGAACCGGCCCTGGGCCTGCCGTTACCCGAAGGCGTCAAAGACGACTTTCCGGCCGTGGCAGAGGTCATTGCGGATCCTCGGCTGGCGGCCTTGATCGTCGGCTCGCCGGTACACTATGCGAATGTCAGCACGCTGTGCAAGGCGTTCATCGACCGACTTGGACAGGCATTCCGAAAAGAATTCAAACTTTCTGGAAAGCTGGCCGGTGCCCTGGCCGTCGGCGCCGCCCGCAATGGGGGACAGGAATATGTCCTCCACTCCATCACGCGAGCTTTGATGTGCCATGAGATGGCGATCGTGGGGGACGGTCGCCCAACCGGTCATTTCGGAGCAACTCTTTGGAACAGCGCCAACGACGACATTTCAACGGACGAATTTGGCGTGAAGACAGCGCAGGACCTCGGCCGACATATCGCCCAACTTGCACTGAAAATGGCCCAAGCGTAAGAAGAAGCAACCCAACTCCGTGGCTCAGGCGGTGCCCCGGGGCGGACGTGATTGCGGAAAAACGTAGTCATCTGGCCGCCCCGCTGAAAGCCCCCTGCAGTTTCCCGTCCGAGCATAATACTGAAAAGCTGACAAAAGCCTCCCACGCCTTTCCCGAGACTTGAAGGGTTTTGGTCATCGGGTCGGGACAGGTGGAGTTTTGCGCCAAAACTGCTGAAACTCCGGATCAAACCCCCGTTACCCCGTTGTGGAGAAAACGTATGGACAGGCGAGACTTTCACAAGACGCTTTTAACCTGGGGAGCGGCGAGTGCTCTGACGCTGGGCAACGATGAAGCACCTCCAGAGACTTCGCCTCCAGAAGGGGAGTTTATCATTGAACCCGCCAAGCGGTTACCGGTCCGAAAGTTCGATGTGGTCATTGTGGGCGGAGGAACGGCAGGGGTTGTCGCAGCACTGGCTGCGGCAGCTCAGGGCGCGAAGACAGCACTTATCGAGGCAAAAGGGTACACCGGCGGAACTGTGACAGAAGGTGGCACCGCACTCCACAGCTTTTTCAATCTGTGGAAGGCGTTTCCCGGCGTGGAGAAAAAGCAGGTGGTGCGTGGGTTCCCGCAGAGAATTATTGACCGGCTTATTACTCGGAGGGCTTGCACCGGCCACGCGGAAATGGAGCTGGGCTTCGATTATGACTCGGTATGCACCGCCGTTGATACCGAGATGTACAAACTTGTCACCATGGAAATGCTGGCCGAGGCCGGCGTCCATCTTTTCCTCAACACCCTCCTTGTGAGCGCCATCCGGTCGGGCGAGACGCTCGTTGCCGCGGTCACCGAAAGCCGCGCCGGCCGAGAGGCCTTTGTGGCCCACTCTTTCGTGGACTGTACCGCTTATGGCGACCTCGCCGCTTACGCCGGTGCCAGTTACACAGAACCCAACGATTACCCGGTTGCCAACAGCATTGGGGTGGCGAATGTCAACGTGGAGAAGTACTACGAATTTCTCAAGTCTCACGACGCTCTTACAGAGCTTGCCCGCGGATGGCGCGACGGCCAGGAGGGGCAAATTGTGCGGTTGGAAGGGCGGGCGGTCAAGCTGCCGGAAGGATTCCATCGTGAGGCCGCTGAGATCGGCATGTCCACGGTCACCACCACGGTGCATGACAATTACTTCATGTTCATCAAACTCAACTTCAAGATGCCGGTGAGTCCCACAAACCGCGACGCCGTAACAGCGGCCGAGTTAGAACTGCGGAAGCGTCAGGCCCGCGCGGTGGAACTTTTCCGAAAATACGTTCCCGGATGCGAAAAAGCATTCATCGCTCGGACGGCTCCGCGTCTGAATATTCGCCGCGCCCGCTGCATCCGATGCGATTACGACATCTCGCGTGAAGAGGTCCTCGAAGGACGTCACTTCGACGATGAGGTCTACGTCTACGGATTCCACGACATGGCACCACGGTATCAGATCAAAAATGGTGGCACGTACGGGATGCCCTATCGCGCGCTGTGTGTGGCCGGTGTGGACAATCTGTGGTGCGCTGGAATGATGATCACCTCGGACTTCATCGCCCATATGTCCACCCGGAACACGGTTTCCTGCATGGCCCAGGGACAGGCCGCCGGGACGGCAGCAGCCCTGTGCGCCTTGCGAGGATTGAAGGCGAGGGCTTTGCCCTACCGCCTCCTGCGCGAGACCCTCGAAAAAGATGATGTGGTATTCAACGTTTGAAGATTCAGTTTTGGGCGCCCCTGGGTCAAAGTGGCGTTTGAGTGAGAAGTTCGGTCTGGAGTGCAAAAATCTGGAGGACCGGTCAGTCAGGCAATTGCATGACTTTTGGGGTAATCGCTGGGAATCCTCAGCTAAGGTGTGGCAAAGGTACTGGCGTTTCCCGTTCCTAACCCGATCACCGGCAACGGCGATTTATCGATAGCCCGTACAACGCACGCATCATAAGGCAATGGACCTGATTCCGGTAGTGGCAATTCATAAATTGCCCCAACCTACTTCATGAATCGCCATCTACCGTCACAGTGGATGAACGCCAGACAAGCTTGGCCCTTGAAATATCGGCAGTCCGCGGTATTGTGAACAAAGAATCAATCGGGGCGGCACCAAGAGGCAGAGATGCGCCATGAAGGAAACAACCTTCCCCAATTCATCCAGGCGACCAGCCTATGTGGGAACTCATTGAAGAATACCGCATGGATCCGACGACGTGGCTGTATGTCGCGTCGCTGATGACCATCGGTATCTTTTTTCGCTTTTCGCGATTCTTTTCCATCCGCAATCTCGACCTGATCGGCATCATCCTGTTCGCCCCGGGATTACTCTTAATCAGCCATCAGGCGGAGCGAGCAGGCTATGTGTGGCTTTTTACGGTCAGCGCGTTGTTTCTGCCGCGGCTGCTCATTGATCCATTCTTCTCCCGCAGGCCGCTGACGGAGCCCAACCTCTCGCCAGGCGGAATGACCTTTATGGTCATCGCGCTGATGTTCTTCCTGGTGGGCAACATTCTTACAGAGCGTGTGCTGGAAACGCCGCCGTCCCAGTCGCGCGCACCAGAAGCCAGCCCAATCTGGCGCGTCCCCGAATTGAGAGGCCCGGGGTATTTGCCGTTTTATCGGGCGATCACGCTCTATCAGCGGGAATCACCACCTCAGGAAAAAAACTCCCCGCCTGAATCCACCGAGACCGAGACCACCTCCCATCTCATTCTCACCGCAGGAATCAAAATAGCGGCCATCGCCGCCCAGTGCGCCATCGTGGCCGGACTGATCCTTTTCGGCCTGCGACACTTCGACAACGTGCAGACTGGCCTGGCGGCTGCCTCGCTGTATCTGCTGCTCCCTTACACGAGTCAGCTCACCGCCCGGCTGGACCACATCGTCCCTGGGGTGTTCGTTTTATGGGCACTGGTGATGTATCGACGTCCGATGATCGCCGGCGCCCTTCTGGGAGCTTCCACCATCGTGTTTTATCCGTTCTTTCTCCTGCCACTGTGGATTGGGTTCTACTGGCGGCGCGGGCTTTTCCGGTTTTTGGCAGGCTTTCTCGCCGTGGTGGCGGGCCTGGTCCTGGTGCTCTTTTTCGTTTCCCCCAGCTGGACACAATTCTGGCGTGACCTGGCGGCCATGTTTGGCAAATACCTGCTCCGCACGGAAGGTGCCGACGGTTTCTGGGCGTATCACTGGCCTTATTTCCGTATCCCCATCCTGGCCGGCTTCGCCGCTCTGTGTGTGAGTCTGGGGATCTGGCCGTCGGAAAAGAATCTGGCCAACCTTCTCAGTGGGACGGCCGCCGTACTGCTCGCCGCGCAGTTCTGCCTCATTCACCAGGGGGGACTCTACATGGCCTGGTACGCGCCACCGTTGATTCTGACGATCTTCCGACCGAGCCTGAAAGACATCACGGCCGAACGAGCGGTGCCGCGCTACTGGTTCGCCCCGCTCCCCAAACTCGGACCATGAGTGGTATGCGCAGACATCCTGACTCGTCTAGAACAATAACTGCGACCAGGACGTCCCGCGAATCTACGAGACGGAGTGTGATCGAGCTGTTAAGTCCCGCGACTGCAAACAATGTCTCGATCAAGAGAAACCTGTTGCTACGTCCGTTTTACCCCGCGGCGTGGGCCTGGGCACCAGCGATAAGCTCAATGAACTCCTGATTGGACTTGTACTTGGCCAGCTTCTGGGTGAGCTGTTCCATTGCCTCCACCGGATTCATGCTGGAAAGCATTCGCCGCAGGATCGTCACGGCCTTGAGATACTCTGGCGGCAACAGCTTCTCTTCCCGCCGCGTGCCCGATTGGGTGATGTCAATGGCCGGCCAGATCCGCCGATCCGCCAGCCGCCGATCGAGCACCAGCTCCATATTGCCGGTCCCTTTGAATTCCTGAAAGATGAGTTCATCCATCCGGCTGCCGGTGTCGATCAGCGCGGTCGCCACGATCGTCAGCGATCCGCCCTCTTCAAACGCCCGGGCTGTCGCAAACAGCTTCTTCGGAATGTCCATCGCCTTGACGTCGATACCGCCGGTCATCGTGCGGCCGGTATTGCCCACCCATTTGTTAAAGGCACGCGCCAGGCGGGTGATCGAATCCATCAAGAGGAAGACGTCCTTCCCCATCTCGGCGAGGCGCTTGCACCGCTCCACAATGAGCTGCGACAGCCGCACGTGGCTCTCGATTTCACAGTCCAGGCTGCTGGCCACCACCTCGGCATTCTTGCAGACACGGCGGAAGTCCGTCACCTCCTCCGGACGCTCATCGATCAGCAGAATGATGAGCTTCATGTCCGGATAATTCTGAGCAATCGCCAGACTGATATGCTGGAGCAGCACCGTCTTCCCTGTCCGGGGTGGCGCCACGATGAGCGCCCGCTGACCCTTCCCGATCGGCGTCAGCAGGTCCATCACCCGCGTCGTGATCGGCTCAGGACCGGTCTCCAAACGCAGCCATTCCTCGGGATTGATGGGCGTCAATTCGTCAAAGTGTTTGACTTTCGGATATTCCTGGGGCGGAATCCCGTCCACATCGTGAATTTCACGCAGACGCGGTCCCTGGCCCTTCTTACCCGGCTGCACCAGCCCCTTGATGTAAACACCCTGCCTCAGGCCATACTTCTCGATCATGCTGCCGGGGACAAAAGGATCCGTCAGCCGCCGCTCGTAATTGGCGGCCGGATCACGCAGAAAGCCATACCCGCTGGGGTGAAGCTCCAGAACACCACCCCCTTCGTAGAGGTTGCTTTCCGCAGATTCCACGGTCTGAACGGAAGTGGATTGCTGTTCCTGCGGGACAAGAGCTCCGTTCGACCCATTCTTCTCTAGCTTGCTGTCAGAAGCCTGGGCTTGTCCGTTCTTGGAACGCATGGCCGTATGCTTTTTTCGTGTCATTGAACCACCAAATGAGACTTTGCGCTGCTGCGCAACCTGCAAGAATCAACCCATTGAGAAAAAGGAGAATCCACCACATTCAGTGCGCACCCGGCGCGCTTACCAGCGGACTGCCAGAACCAGAACATCACCCGGCGCGCACACCCGCGCAGCAAAGCGGAGAACCTGCCACGACCATCGAGTGGATTCGGAGAATCAGTGCCGGTGTGGTTGCAGGCACTTCGCTGCGGCGTCAACCTCAGGCAGCCCGATCCGCCATTCTTTTAGGGCACAGGTGTTTGCCGCTATCCAGAAATCGGCCGGAACGACACCTGATACCGAATCCAATCAAGTCTGGTGTTCCACAATCACCGCCGACTTACGAGAAGCCTTTCCGGCCTATCCGCCGTGCTTCTCCGTGCAAGAGAGGGCTGATCGCACCCGAAGAAACCCCAGGTCTGACGACGCCACCTGAGAATTGGCTCTTTCACCACCTAAATCTTATCTCGCGTTCCCGGCGGCGTCAAGCCTTTTCTCATCTCCCCCACATCCCCTTCTTCCCCCATGCGCGGTAACGCCCCTTCAGCCCCGCGATCGTGCCCGCACTTTCACCCAGCCCGCTGCTTACCTTATCTAATTATCTTTTGTCCAAGCACCCCCGCTTTTTCTAAAAATCGGAAACCGTCGCCCACTTCCGTCATTTTTTCGCGGGTTTCTCCCCGCCACATTTTTCAAACGATTGCCCACAAGATCATCGCTCACCGGGCGGGACATGGATTTTCTGACGCTCCTCCTCCGTGAACCGACTCTCGGCAATTGGCCCAGGATTCCAGCACTGCTCCAGGGCCCCAGGCCGCGGCTCCTCCACCGGAATCACCCATACTTCGCCCCCCTGTTCATCCTGTTCCACGCGACCTCCCGCCCGCAAAACCGCCTCTCGCGCCAGCTTGACGCATACCTCGCTCAGCCGGTCAAAATTGTACTCCGTATGGCTGAACACGCTCTGCCGGTCCAGCTTTGCTGTGAACCGCTCGGGCAGGCGTTTCAATCCCACCGTCGTGAATAAGACCCCGCCTGCGTTGGAGGGATTGCAGTCCGAATCCTGGCCACATCTCGTGGCAATGATGATCGTCTGATCGAGATCCCCCTTCCCATACAGCAGACCCATGACAATGTACGCCCCATTGATTTTCGCGTCAATATTGGCCGGCCCCTTCATGCACGAGGCCCGTCGATACTCTGGATTGCGGTTGTACTTCTCCTCGATCTTCTGCCAGGTCGCCTCCCAGTTGTTGGGATTCTCCTTCCACCACGCGATCACATCGCGAATGCACTCCGCATACTGGCTCTCCGCTGGAATGCACCGCAGGCCCGCCTCCACAATCTTCAAGGGGTCATTCTCGAAAAACGCCTCCGCGTACATCCCGCCCACAAACTGCCCGCCGTACACACCATCCCCGTAGTTCATCAGCCGCCCAAACTTATTCCCCAGAGCAATCACCGTGTTGGGCATCCCGGGGGCAATGATCCCCGAAAAATCCGCCTCGATCTGATAGTCAATATCGTCCGCATGCTTGTTGAAATGAGGATGTCCCGAATCGGGCGGAGCAATCCCCGATCGCAAATTGTCCCGTCCCGCCCGATTGGCATGCCACAATGGATACCGGCTGTTCGCAAAATCAATCCCCGCCTGACGAATCGAAACATCCCAGCCGTGCTCCTCCAAACTGCGGAGGAACGTCATCTCCACATACAGATCGTCCTGGTGAAACTGGTTGACCATCTCCGGCTTCCAGGCCGGCATCTCGTTCTCCGGAATGATCCGCCCCACGTACCGAAATTCCGTTGGGCCGCCCCAGCCAACCCCCGCCATCTGCCCGATCCATGCCGCCTCCATCTTATCCCGATACTCCGCCAGAGAAATCCGTCGCACCGCTGGCTCGGCACTCATGGCTTCCAGTCCCGCCCAGATGCCCGCGGCCCCCACCACCAGCACCACACCCCACAAAATCCCAGTTCCGCTCGTCCGCAGCGCCATAATGTAATCTCACCCGGCATTTCATTGACCCAAAAAATCTCAACCCCAGAACGCAGGCCATTATAAAGCGACGAAAACCCACCGGCCACCATCGCCCCCAGAGCACCCGCGCACAAAAATGGGCCGGACGCGCCGGCCCAAACCGCTTGGTCCTCTGGCTCTTAACGGAATCAGGACTTGCTCACTTTCTTTTTCTTGCCCTTTTGAGCGGCCTTCTCTTTCGCAGCCGCCAAAAGTGCCATCGCATCGGCAGGAAGCTGGAACGGCTTGTTCTTGATCCGCTTGGTTACCCGACCGCTCTTCAAACACTGTGTGCACACACGGACCCGCCGCGCCGCTCCATTCTCATCCGTAATGCGAATCCGCTGCAAATTCGGCTTGAACTGCCGCGGCGAAATCCCCGTAATCTTGGTTCCCACCCCGCCCAGATACTTGGCCTTACCTCGGGTGGCTACCTGCTTCCCAATCGCCGCCGTCTTACCGCAAATTTCGCACTTTTGACCCATGGCCCGAACTCGCTCGATAAAAATACCAAAAAGCGCAATTCCCGCGCCAGACGTCTATTGAACCGTCGAAAACAGCTATTGTAACAGTTTCCCCCACCGCCACAAGGCCCGATAGATCCTGAGTCACCCCCACGTTCCTGTTGGCCACCCTCAGAGGGCCCCCTCGGAGGGACCCGCTTGTCGGGTCCGCTGCCCAACCCCCGATTATCCATTCCCTTTCACACGGGCACGACAAGCGTGCCCCTCCAACCTTCGATTATCCATTCCCCCACCCGCCACCAATCGCCCCGCATAAAACAACCCGCGACCCTCTCACCCCACCCGGACCATTGCCGCAACGCCCGCCGCACGGTACGCTAAAATATTTCTGTTGCGGAAAAACCGGGACTCAAATTTCCGGGCAACCCCGCTCGACCTCCTCCGGCGTGTTTTCCGCCTGGAAAGTAGTCATAACCGACAATTCTTGTGAATATTACTGGATATCCCGAGGCGCGGCGGTAAGCCGCCTGCCGACCTGGTACACCGATTTGACCCAGACGAGACTGACCCACCATGACCATGCTTCGCTCCGCTTCATCCTCAATCGACGAGCACCTCAACGCGACTGACGCTGCCACCCCCGGGCCGCTCGAACAGATCTGCCACCAGCGGCATCCTCACCTGCAGGCCCAGGACCCCGAACTCTACGCCCTCATCCTCGCCCAGGCCCGCCACGAAACCGACACCCTCAAGATGATCCCCTCGGAAAACTATGCCTCCTTCGCGGTCCTTGAGGCCACCGGCTCCATCCTCACCAACAAATACTGCGAGGGATACCCCGCCGCCCGCTATTACGAGGGCAATGAATTCATGGACCAGATCGAGCAACTCGCCATCGATCGCCTCAAAGCCCTCTTCGGCGCGGAACACGCCAACGTCCAACCCTATTCCGGCTCCCCCGCCAACCAGGCCGTCACCCGCGCCCTCGCTCCCCCCGGCTCCAAAATCATGGGCATGCCAGTCCCCGCAGGCGGACACCTCACCCACGGGTGGAAGGTCAATTTTTCCGGAATGGACTACCAAACCGTCCACTACGGCCCCCGGCCGGACACTGGACTTCTCGACTACGACCAGATCCGCGACATCGCCCGCCGGGAACGCCCCCGCATGATCTGGGTCGGCGCCACCGCCTATCCCCGCACCCTCGATTACGCCGCCTTCGCCGAAATCGCCCAGGAAGTCGAGGCCTACCTCGTCGCCGATATCGCCCACATTAACGGCCTCATCGTCGGCGGTGTCCATCCCAATCCGGTCCCCTTCTGCGATGTCGTCTCCAGCACCTGCCACAAGATGCTCCGCGGCCCCCGGGCAGGATTCATCCTCTCCCGCATCGAAGACCGATGGCAGCGCAAATACTTCCCCGACAGCAACCTCAACCTGGCCAAACGGATCGATCGGGCAGTGTTCCCCGGGCTGCAGGGGGGACCGCATATGCACGTCATCGCGGCCATGGCCGTGGCATTTAAAGAAGCCGCCACCCCCGCCTTCCGTGACTACGCCCGTCAGGTGGTGGCCAACGCCCGGCGGCTGGCTGAAAAGCTCCTCGAAAAAGGATACCGCCTCGTCAGCGGCGGCACCGATACCCATCTGCTCGTCATGGACTTCCGCGACGCCCCCTATTCGGGGAAGGATGTGGCCCAGGCACTGGCCAAAGCGGGCATCATCGCCAATTTCAACATGGTGCCTGGCGACCCACGCAAGCCATTTATCACCAGCGGCGTCCGGCTGGGGACTCCGGCCCTCACCACCCGGGGGATGAAGGAGCCCGAAATGGACCGCATCGCTGGGTGGATCGACACGGTCTGCCGGAACCTGGAGCAGATCGAGGAGGTGGCGCCGCGGGTTCGGGCGGAGATTGCCGAGCTGTGCCGCCAGTTTCCGCCGCCGGGGATCCTCATCTGAGCGGGCCACCCACTTTATCTGGTCATTTTGGTATGCCACTATTGTGGGGCTTGACAGGGCTGGTTTCCTTTCGTACGCTTAGTTGCAGTCGATCTCCAGGGATTTTCGCACGACCGGCGATCGACTGCAAAACAGGGGGTGGGAGGAGGGCGGAAACCCCGGAAAATATCGGCTTTCCGGGGAGGGTCTTAATCGAACCAAGTTGGGATTGAAACGGCGGCAATCAACGGACACAATGCCTGGGATAGCTCGGTCTTAATCGAACCAAGTTGGGATTGAAACTCGCGATCGACAACGCAGACGGCGACTCCTGGGTCGGTCTTAATCGAACCAAGTTGGGATTGAAACCTCGTAGTAGTATCGCTCAGATCTCCGTTTCGGCAGTCTTAATCGAACCAAGTTGGGATTGAAACTTAGTCTTACAACAGACTAAGTATCCAAGTAAAACGTCAGTCTTAATCGAACCAAGTTGGGATTGAAACGTAGAATATGGTGTACTACTTCTGCCGGCTTACCACAGTCTTAATCGAACCAAGTTGGGATTGAAACGTAACAGCTGTTGTTTGTAACTCTCACGCATTTTCTGTCTTAATCGAACCAAGTTGGGATTGAAACCAGTGTGCGCTCCCGGAGTCGAACCGGGACTAGGGCCAAGTCTTAATCGAACCAAGTTGGGATTGAAACTGCTCTGGTACATCATTTCAATAGCACTAAGAAGTGGTCTTAATCGAACCAAGTTGGGATTGAAACTGGGGTATGTACGGCACGGAGTTATCACGTACCGACGGTCTTAATCGAACCAAGTTGGGATTGAAACTTGTGAGTCTTAGTGTGTTCTGTGAAACAGTAAATGGTCTTAATCGAACCAAGTTGGGATTGAAACTGATGCATTTCCGGTAAAAGACCAGTTGAAACCTCTCGGTCTTAATCGAACCAAGTTGGGATTGAAACTCGAGATTGTCGAGCTTTGCCGCCCTGGTCGGCGTGTAGTCTTAATCGAACCAAGTTGGGATTGAAACTATTTCAGACTCCTATATGCTGAAATAAGTGCCATGGAGTCTTAATCGAACCAAGTTGGGATTGAAACGGGCAGGTCGAGCGTGATTATCTGCTGACGTTGCGGGTCTTAATCGAACCAAGTTGGGATTGAAACGCGGCACCGACACGCCGCCTTGCTCAACCGACTGCTATTGTCTTAATCGAACCAAGTTGGGATTGAAACAAGGAATTTCTGAAGAGGATAGGGGGCGTATTGAAGCGTCTTAATCGAACCAAGTTGGGATTGAAACTGGTTCTTGTTGCGTTAATGTTCGCGATGCCTCCGATAGTCTTAATCGAACCAAGTTGGGATTGAAACGTAAAATTTGGCGTAAGGGTACTTTTCGCAAAACTGCGTCTTAATCGAACCAAGTTGGGATTGAAACGGCATAGCTGCCAGCACTGATTGGATCAGCGTTCAGCGAAGTCTTAATCGAACCAAGTTGGGATTGAAACTTTAAAAATTTCGACACAACCAAATTTTCGCGCGGCTGTGTCTTAATCGAACCAAGTTGGGATTGAAACTGGAATTCTAGGTAACGCAAGGCCGTAAGGGGTTACGTCTTAATCGAACCAAGTTGGGATTGAAACGGTGTCAATGGGGTGGCAATGAGAGTAGCAATGAGAGGTCTTAATCGAACCAAGTTGGGATTGAAACGAGCGCAAGTAAGAATCGTATGAGTCTCATAGCATTCGTCTTAATCGAACCAAGTTGGGATTGAAACAATTTTATTGGATTGCCGGCGACTACCGCGAGATCCACGGTCTTAATCGAACCAAGTTGGGATTGAAACTCAGTCCTGGTCGCTTCGCATTCATTTTTCAGCTCCTCCAGTCTTAATCGAACCAAGTTGGGATTGAAACCGTTCCGTCTAATCGCGACGTACAGCAGGCGATTGTGTCTTAATCGAACCAAGTTGGGATTGAAACTTGTCGTCCGTGACCAGCGTCCGCTGGAACAGGCGGGCGGTCTTAATCGAACCAAGTTGGGATTGAAACGGGTAGACGCCGGGTGTGTGTATGCGGCGGCCGGCCCGGTCTTAATCGAACCAAGTTGGGATTGAAACGAAGGAAATTCTGGAGTGGTCGTTTCAATTACGCTAGTCTTAATCGAACCAAGTTGGGATTGAAACCGGCTGGTCACCTGACGCGAGAAGCTTCTTGCAGGCCTTGTCTTAATCGAACCAAGTTGGGATTGAAACCGTGCAGACCAGCCTCTTCAAAAAAGCCGCATCGTCGGGTCTTAATCGAACCAAGTTGGGATTGAAACATTGACGGACCTTTTCCAGTTCCTCGTCTGAGGACTGTCTTAATCGAACCAAGTTGGGATTGAAACATTGACGGACCTTTTCCAGTTCCTCGTCTGAGGACTGTCTTAATCGAACCAAGTTGGGATTGAAACAGCTCTGAAAAGTCTCCACCTCCGTGTCTCGATTCGGTCTTAATCGAACCAAGTTGGGATTGAAACTCGATTTGCTCGTCTACTCCCAGATAAAGTGGCTGCCGATAGTCTTAATCGAACCAAGTTGGGATTGAAACCATAATAGGCGTTCTCGGATCTCCAATTACGCAACTGTCTTAATCGAACCAAGTTGGGATTGAAACTATCGTGACGAGTTGCGTGTTCCGGCCACGCGCGGCAGTCTTAATCGAACCAAGTTGGGATTGAAACCGTCTGAGGACTTGGAGAGAGCCTTCAACAGCTCTTTCTGTCTTAATCGAACCAAGTTGGGATTGAAACCGCGGTTACGGTTTCCCGAGCGTGTGGGTCGCGGAGGTCTTAATCGAACCAAGTTGGGATTGAAACAGGTGAGGTGCATTTGTGCTCGGCGTCTGAGTTGTACGTCTTAATCGAACCAAGTTGGGATTGAAACTGTTTAACGGAAGATTTTGCGTTGCTGAGATGGAAACAGTCTTAATCGAACCAAGTTGGGATTGAAACCGTGTGATCCATAATGCACCCTCCTCTTTTTGATACGGTCTTAATCGAACCAAGTTGGGATTGAAACATTGGGTGAACTAAAAACACTTCCCATCTACCACCGTAGTCTTAATCGAACCAAGTTGGGATTGAAACTCAAACTGGATTTTATACAAGTATGCTTGATTGTTCGTCTTAATCGAACCAAGTTGGGATTGAAACACGGCCGTGGGTGATAAAGGTGAACTAGCGACGCAAGTCTTAATCGAACCAAGTTGGGATTGAAACTTCAACAAGCCACCCGGCAAATTTGGAAACTACGGTGTCTTAATCGAACCAAGTTGGGATTGAAACTCCTGAGTGCATAATTTGTGTTGGAAGTGACGGCTTAGTCTTAATCGAACCAAGTTGGGATTGAAACGTAATGTTAAGAGACGGAACTGGTTATACGTATCTTGGTCTTAATCGAACCAAGTTGGGATTGAAACGTAACTCCTGCTTGGCAACATCAATGCTCTTGCGTGTGTCTTAATCGAACCAAGTTGGGATTGAAACCAAATGGCGATTGCACGCTTACGTTTCGATAATCAAGTCTTAATCGAACCAAGTTGGGATTGAAACAGTGGCACCAGGAAGGCTTTGCGCACATCAACGTTCAAGGTCTTAATCGAACCAAGTTGGGATTGAAACGGATTCGGCAAAGGTCGAAAGGGCCTTCCGGGCCTGCGAGCGGCTTTGGCCGGGGGGCCGGATTGCCAAACGCCGGGACCGGCTTTTGGTGTGGCGGCTGGCCGTTCTGGCGGCCGGTGGGGAGGCCTGGGCGAGGATAATCTTGGAATCCCTCTGGGACGCCAAACCCGCAAAACCCGGGGCCTATCTCCAGCGGCTGATTTTGGAGCTGGGACCGCGAGAACCCGAAAATGTGGCGATCATCTTGGAAAAAATCCCGGTCCCTCCAGAAATCGTGACCCCGATCAATGGCCTGGCCCCGCCGGCGCAGGGGGCCAAGGCGGCCGCGGGGACTCCCGATCCGGAAGGGGAAAAGCCGCTCAGCCCCGAGGAGGGCCGGGCAATGATCCAAGAGTTGATTGCGGTCGTTCGCGGAAATGGCAAGGTTTGACTCGGGGGGAATGCCTGCGGAAAGGGATAGCCCGATGGCGCGGTGCCTTCGCTGCGGAGAAGAGATGCACCCAATGGAAGCGCAGTTTTTCTATGAGTGTTGCCGCTGTCGCCAAGGGCGATCCAGCCGGGTGCGATCGGCCTATGATTCCCCCTTATTGCGTCGGAAGGAATTGAGGCCGCCGCGAATTGTGGGCGAAATGGACATTCTTCAGGAACAAGATAATGAAGAAGAGGAAAAACCCAAGAGGTCCCGGCCAATAAAACGCTGTCGGATTTGTCTTGAGCGTGGATACTGTCAAGTGTCTTGTCCGCTTTGTGGTGGGAATGGTTGGGTGCCGTCCTAATGGAGCTCGGCCGATCCGATGGAAAATTCCTCCCTTCGCAAAGGCAAGCTGGAGCCCCGGGAATGTCTGTTTTGTGGCGGGGTCTTTCGCCCGCGCTTGGTGTCGGATCGGTTCTGTTCGGGTCGATGCGCCCGGAGGCATGGGGACCGCGAGGGATCCCCGGCGAGCGTGCCGACCTTTGCTTTGCCTGGGACGAAGGCGAAAATCGAGGTCATGCGGGCCCTCGCGAGCCGGGGCGAGAGTTGCTTCCACGAAGAGGATGGAAAATACCCATAAATGGCCTACGCCCAGAAGAGAAATCAGAGGATATGGCCGAAATCAAAATCCGTCTTAATCGAACCAAGTTGGGATTGAAACGATGGATTAAAAGCGGATACACAAGTTTTCACTCTTAGGTCTTAATCGAACCAAGTTGGGATTGAAACTACGCCCACCTCGCATACGCCTCTAGGAGCATGCTTAGTCTTAATCGAACCAAGTTGGGATTGAAACGTAGTTGAGCGATGGTTGGACATGGAGGCATATCCGCGTCTTAATCGAACCAAGTTGGGATTGAAACCTCGAATGGCTCGGCCGAGTCCGCCTCGCCGCCCGGGTCTTAATCGAACCAAGTTGGGATTGAAACGTTGCAAAATATCATGCGTAATTTTGTTCAAACTCTCTGTCTTAATCGAACCAAGTTGGGATTGAAACAATAGGTCTGCTCGATCGCTGTGTCGTAGAGTTGATCAGTCTTAATCGAACCAAGTTGGGATTGAAACGCTTCCAAAATTCGATCGTCCAGCTTCGTGAGCCCTTGTCTTAATCGAACCAAGTTGGGATTGAAACGCAGTTTCTAAACGATACTCGTGGATAACCCGAATCGGGGTCTTAATCGAACCAAGTTGGGATTGAAACACCAATTTGCTCGGTTATGTAGTCGTATAATCGACTAGTCTTAATCGAACCAAGTTGGGATTGAAACTTGTCAGCTGATCAATAGTGAGGACGGGAACGGAAGTCTTAATCGAACCAAGTTGGGATTGAAACCCTGTCATTCCGTTGAGCCAACGACGGCCCAACTCGGTCTTAATCGAACCAAGTTGGGATTGAAACCAAATATTCAAGTGGGGATAAAGCTTTCCTTCATAGTAAGTCTTAATCGAACCAAGTTGGGATTGAAACAATTCAAGAGCGAGTGGCGAGTAGCGAGTTGCGAGTAGTGTTCCTGGTGCGCGTCGAACGGAGATGCGCAGCGCTTGTTAGTCGTGGGCCGTCAGATAGCTTGGAACTGAAAAGAGAAAACAATCGCGTTTGCGGAAACAATCGGCGGTGCTACTGAAAAACGGATTATCCACCTCACCACTCGCCACTCGCCATTCGCTATTCGCCAAAACAAATCGAACCAAGTTGGGATTGAAACTCCCGCCGGGCGAGCAGCGAACAGCGAGTGGCTGTTGATGGCGGGTGGAACACCGAGGTTGCGACGAACTCTCAATATCGTCCGTGCATCGAGACTGGAATGAAAAAGAACAATAATCCGGCTCGCCGGAAACGACGGGCGCTGGCACTGAAAAACTGACACGTAAAGGTCGCCATTCGCTATTTGCCTAGGAGAATCGAATCACGTCGGAATCGAAAGTTCGCCCGGGACGACCCCGACCTTCCGTTAAGCTGGTCCTTTAAGCGAGTGAGCAAGAGCCCCACCACGCTGTCACAAAGTATCCACACTCGTTTCTGAGAAGCTACTTACCCGCTCTATGTGCTGCCTGGTTACTGGATCGATACGCACATGACCAACTTTTCCCAAAGTGGTCCTGTAAGATCAATTTGGGCGATGATCATGAGTGGTCAGAGGCGGGAGGGCCGCCCGCAGACAGTCCATGGGAGGCAGATTCCTTTCTTGATGACACCTCACGCCTCGACCAGTACTCGTTACTCGCCAGGGACATTATTTAAGCACGTGCGCCGGTTTTTCTCCGTCGTTCCTTCTGCTTCGGGTTAAGCCGGCTTGCAAATCCTTTCCTGCATCCCCATCTAAGACCGAGCGCCCAAATCGCGATCCGGGGCTGCTCAATGTCCTCGTTTCCGACAAGACAGCGCGACGCTAGCGTTGAGAGCTTGACGCCCCACTATAACTTGCTACACTGGTGTACATCTTGGATGCCATTGGGTGTGAAGGAAGACGTAATGGGCAGAACAGACTTCTCCACCACCACTGAAATGCGCGGTTCCGGGATTTACGCTTGGGGAACTTTTCAGCCCCAACGCGCGATGGGGCCCATCAGGTGCAACTGGCCTTGGCAATCGGCTTGCTGGCGACGGTTCGCGCGCTCATCGCGTCGGGACGTGTTATTCAATCAGCCATCAGTGCCACATCTTGGCAGAGGAGGCTCTTGCCCATGCGCCTCCAGGTAGTTTATTCTCTCCATCGCGATATGTTACCGGCGGAATATCGCCGCGGCTTTGCCTCACTGCTCAAAGAAGCGATCAAGCAAAGCGACCCCCTCTGCTTCCAACGTTATTATTCCCGCCTCCACGTGCTTAAGCCGTTTACATTCTCGCTGTTTTTTCCGGGATTAATGCCGGGTGGCAACGGCGATTTCCGGGTTGGTAGTAAGGCGATTCTCTACTTCTCTAGCAATTCCCGTGAATTGATCTCCTGTCTTTATAATGGACTGCGCAACCTTCCACAATTTCCCCTTTTTCATAATACAGCGAGCTTCAGAAGCATCTTCCTTAAACCCATGCGTTCCATTACCGTTGACCACGCGCAGTTTAGAACCATGGCACCAGTGTTGGTGAACACAAAAGGGGATCCCAACCGCTACTTACTCCCTGAAGATAAAGGATTTGAAGAAGGGCTTAGATTCTCAGTTCGAGAGATTGCCCGCACGTTTCTCAATATGCCCGATGCCTCAATCGATTTCTGTCCTGTGGACATTCGTCGCAAGGTCGTTCGTCACTACAACATGCATATGCAGGGTTTTGTGGGTATCTTCGAATTGAGCGGGCCTCCCGAGGTGCTCAACCTTATCTATCAGGTCGGCTTGGGCGTCCGCCGGAGTCAAGGTTTCGGCATGCTGGAGCTCCTCCAAACGACCCGCTACGAGAAACTCCCCAAAGGGAAGGAACATATCCATGTGTAGCCTTACCCTATACCCCTCCAACTGGCTCTACAACGCAGGCGTGATTGGCCTACTGCGGGTGCTGAGTGGTCTCGGTCAGCAGGTTGAAAACTGCATCGGTAGCGATGGACTTGTCTGTTTGTCCTGCTACAAAACCACCGATGAAATATTTAACAAATGGGAAGAGCTTTCGCCGAGGTCCAAGAAAGGTGGAAGCCTGGTCTATGGCTGGAAAGATGCTTATTATGCCAATCAAACGGAGAAGTCTATCAAGAGGCGGATTGATTTTCTGTGCAAAGAGAATAACAAGAAGACTAAGGCCAAAGTAGAGTTCTCGTGTTCTTTTTGCGGGGGCAAAGTTAAAGCCAGAAAGAGTGAGGCCACATTTTTGAATCAAGCTTTTGGTAATATTTTACTTGGCTCAGAAAAAAGCTTTAGTAATATGTATTGGAATTTATCCCCAAAGGATTATGTTTGCCCTAAATGTGAGTTCATACTGATGTGTCACCACCTCGCCCTGACCCGCCTTTCCGACGGCTCGGAAATCTTCATCAATGCGCCGTCCTTTCGGGTGATGTGGTATCTCAACAAGTTTGCCCGGGAACTCTTTGGCCCGGCTTCGTCCGAGGAGATGCGAAGCAAAAGAAACATCCTGGCCATGTCCGTGATCGAGTATGCTACGAAGATCCAAACCACTCTCGGTGTCTGGACAGGGATGAACATCGAGGTCGTCTCGAAGCGTGGCGGACAGATCGAGTTCTTCAGTTTACCCTATGAGGTTATTCAACTCCTGGCGGACCGTCGAATGGCTTCGCTCCTCAGTCAGATCGGAGAGTTCAGCGTTCTCAATCTTGTGCTCGCTCAGGATTTCTCCCGTCTCCTGGAGCTTGGCTATCGACTCCTGCGCATCGGACTTAAGCCTTATGGAGAGTGGGGAAAATCAGAGAGAGACTTTGTGAATCAGACGTTGCGACTGGACAAGAACAAGCAACATCTTGCCCAGGTGGCCGATCAAATCTTTCAGCTTTCCGCACTTATAGAGGAAAAACGCAAAAAGAGGGAGACTTATGAGCACGCCCGTATCTTCTCAAGCGAGCTTGGAACAGGAGCTGCAACAGCTTGAAGAGCAACTCAAGGAGGGGACACCCGATGTCAAGGAGTTTTATAAAGCCTATGACGCGCTGACGGCGCTGAGTCGGAGGCTTCAGAGCCTCCTCCAGTGGGCCGCCGAAGATCGGCGAGGAACGGAAAATGAGAAGAAGTTCCTGGGGCTCTATCGGCAGGTCGCCGGCTGGAATGCCTCCGATCTCATGGAGAGCCTAAAACGCACCGGGTTTGCCTTAAAGAAGAATAGCGACCTCAAGGATGCCTTTGACCGGCAAGGCTATCGCATTTTGGAGCTTGTCCGAGCCGGCAAGCGGGATGAAACGTTTCATGCGATTTTGCGTATCTTCGTCTCGGCGAAGAAGGAGTTCCCTTCCCAGCTTGTCGAAGCCTTCAAGCCGGTTTACTCAGATCAGCTTTTTAAGGTTTTTCTGTTTTCTTTCCTGAGCGGCATCCTGGGTCAGGAAGAAATAGAACAAGAAAGTTTATAACCAAAGGAGGAAGCCATGAGCGACACAATCAAGAACGTGACTGTCACGATTATCTTCGACGGCGCAGCCTTGAACCGCGACGAGAAGATCGGGGGCAACATCCTTTCGATCAAGAAGCTCAATGTGAACGGCGAGGTCCGCTCCTTCATCGGCAAGCCCGCCATACGGCATTATCTGTTTCAGACGTTGCAATGTGGTTTTAAATGGGTGCCAGCCAAAGTAACGGGACAAGGTCAGGTTGTCCAGTTTGACCTTAAACAAAACGATATTCTTTCAAATCCTGAGCTTGATGTTTTTGGATATATGTTCACAATAGGACGTCACGCCATTACCCGCAAGTCTCCTATAGGAATTACTAAAGCCGTGGCTCTTTCGCCTTATGAAGCCGATCTGGCGTTCTATGCGAACCATGATTTGGTAGCTCGTGGCAAGCAGGAAGGTCTCAATGTTAACCCTAGCCCTGTGAACAAAGAAGAACAACACTCGTTCTACAAAGTCAGCTTCAGTCTCGACGTCGAAATGATAGGCAAAGACATCTGGATAGTTGAAGATTGTAAATACGAAGACGGCAAACTCAGTCTTCTCATTGCAAAACCCCAGTCAATTGAGCTCGATAACGTGGAAGAAAAGAAGGACGAAGAAGATCGTCCGTATTACGAAGTAGGCGGAAAAAAGATTTACGTGGATGGGTTAACATTAACTGTGGACGAGGGCTTAATGAAGAAAAACCCGCCAAAACGAAATGTTGAAGAACACCTTGTCTTTAAGGACAAGGGGAAGTCAAAGTTCCGCATTTTCGACTTTTCCTATGATGACGAATCCAAAAGTTACACATTCGCTGTAAGCAAGGAGCCGAAATATGACCCCGATAAGAGGAAGGTGACCTTAGAGATAGGTGCGATAAGGGAGATAGAATGTACGAAGGAGCAGAAAACATCATCGTCTGGAGAAGAAATCTATTCCTTAACAGAGGGCAAGATCTACATTGAACAACTTAAACCATCAGGACCTTTCAGGGTCAAGTTTGAGGTTGAGAGCAAAAAAAGATGTGAAAGGGTGCGTAACCTGCTCTGCGCCCTCAAAAATGGTCTTTACGCCCAGTCCAGCGGCGAAGCCAACACGATCGTCCCGCTCTTTCTCATCGCCGGGGCGGTGAGGGTGCCCTCGCCCATTTTCCATCCCTACATTGACGTGCGCAAAGACGACGGCCAATGGAAGGTCGTCGGCGTTGGTGACGCGATGAAAAACTCCTGGCTGGAAAAGGAGGGAAACCAGTCAATTGTGTACATCCAGGACTGTGAGCGCTTGAGAGTGGACACAGTTTGGAAGGATCAAGCTATAGAAGATTGGGATGAATTTCTGAAGAAACTTGGTCTGGAACATGCACAAGTAGAAGAAAACAAAGCGCAGTAAAACATAACTTGAATAGGCAGTGTACAATGTCCGCAAGCTTGGGTTACATCTTACGGATCAGGATTTATCAGCCGCAGGCGCACTATCGGGTACCCTTCACCTATCAGCGGCGGCATACCTATCCTATTCCGCCCTACTCCACCGTGATTGGATTTCTCTGCAACGTGCTGGGAATTGACGACCAGGAAAAAGAGGAATACAGGAAGCTGAGAGCGATCAAAATCTCCATCGCCGGTCGCTTTGAGAGCAAAACCACGGAATATACCTGGTTTCGTAACCTATCTCAATCGGCTCATGTGGATCGTTTCGGCAGTATCGAGAACCGCAGTATCGGTGGTCATGTGGAGCACATCGGCGGCCAATCTCCCGTCTCGATTGATGTCCTCAACGATGTCCGCCTCGTACTTCACCTGGCGCATGAGGACAAGTCATTCCTGGAACGGGTTCGCGTTTCATTGGAGAATCCCGTTCGCCGGCTGGAGGTTCTCCATCTTGGTCGAGCCGAGGACTGGATTGTTATAGAGGAACTATCACGCATCCACGATTTCTCCGACTATACCTCTTCAAGAGTAGATGCTGACTTTAAGCATTTCTTCTGGATTCCAGAGAAAACGATTCCCGAAGCCAATGATCAGCACTCGGGTTTTCAAGACTACGAGGGACTTTTCTATCGGCTCCCGACCTTTTGGACGGTGGAGGACTATGTGCAGACTGGGAATCGCCATGGGAGGCGAATCTTCGATTATATGACCGTCAAGTTGAGCGACGGTTTATTGGTCGGCAAGAAATTTCTTTTCGACAAAGAAAGCCAACTGCCTGTTTTCCTTGCGAATTTCAGAGGTTAAGTATGACCACAGCTGCGGATATCTGGGCCAAGAGCAGCGGAAGAGACGGCGGCCGCGGGGTACGCCTCCATGAACACATCCAGGATGCACTAGCGGTTTTTGACAAAATCTTTGACAAAATCTTTGACAAAATCAAGGACCGCGTCGATGGCCCTGTGTGCGAACTCATTCGCCTTGCTATCGTCTGTCACGACTGGGGAAAAGTGCTACCCGCCTTTCAAATTCAGCGGCTGAAAAATAAGTGTTACACCCCGTGTTCTCCCCTCATCGATATTCCTCACTCGTTCTTTTCCCTTCTGTGGATAGATGAAGATAAGCTCAACCAACGCTTGCCGGAGCAGGATACTAGGACTTATCGGGAATTTCTTCTCTCCGCCATCGCCTACCATCACTGGCGGGAGAGCTTCTTTGAATTGATTAGCGCCCCAAATGCAGACGTTACCCGATTGATGGTTGCGTTAAGCACCGTGATAGACAGGCTAAAAGCAAACTTGCAAACGGAGATTCGGAAGCTAGGGGATGGGTGGCATGAGCTTGTGGGATTCAATGAGACGATGGCGAGCGGCTTGCGCAATGGAGTTCCCTTTTCGGAATACGCCCGGCCACCGTACCAGCTTTATTTCCTGCCAAAACGAGCGGGATTAAACGACGAAAAAATGCGGGACTGGATTCTCATCGCCGGATTTCTCCAGCGTGCAGACCACTTTGCTTCGTTTTGTGAAGAAGAAGGCGAAGATCCAAGCATGGCAGAGGCGGAAATCTGCCCGATGAGCTTCAATGACGTCGTTAAAGAAGTGCAGAAAAGAATACAAAAGAGCACACAAAACTCTCCGGTAAATTCACAGGATGCCGCCAAGATATGGCAACTTGATAAGATTAATGACTATAGGGATAAACATGCTATTTTGGTTGCCCCTACCGGCTATGGCAAGACGGAGTTTGCTTTCCTTTGGGGCAGCGGTGAGAAATTTTTTTATACGTTACCTCTACGGGCGGCCGTCAACCAGATATTTGAGCGGGCGAAGGCCATCTTCGGTGAGCAAAAGGTTGGCCTCCTCCATTCCGATGCCGATGTGTACTTGCTAGGAGATGGCGGGGAAGGCCAGGCTAACCTAAAGGCATATGATCTTGCCCGCCAACTGGCTTACCCGGTCCTCATCTCCACAGGCGACCAGTTCTTTCCTTACGCCTTGCGTCCGCCGGGATACGAGAAAATCTACGCCACATTCTCTTATTCGCGCCTCGTGATTGATGAGGTGCAGGCTTACGATCCGCGGGCCGCCGCGATCGTGGTCAAGTTCATTGAGAACGTCGTTCGCATGGGTGGCAAGTTTCTCCTCATGACGGCCACCCTCCCGACCTTTATCGAAAAAGAAATTGATGCGATTATTTCTCACGATCACTGTACACTTCTTAACCTTTACTGTGAAGAACAACGATTTAAACAGCTCCAGAAGCACCGGATCAAGGTGGAATTGCTCGAGAACCATGCCGATGGAGAGAAGATAGACTTCGCCATTCCTGACAAGACGCTGGAAGAGGTGCTGAAACAAGCTTGTGAGCGTAAGCGGGTGCTTGTCATCGCAAACACTGTCAAACAGGCCCAGGACATTTTCGAGAGACTGAAGGGTTTGATCGAGAAAGACGACCAGTATAAAGCGCTTAAGGATAAAATCTGGCTCCTGCATTCACGGTTCACCCAGGCTGACCGCAATAAGCTAGAGATGGAAATTTGCGGTGATAGGAACAGGAAGATTAACGGCGAGTTTCAGAACCCGAAGCCAGATTCTGAGCAACAGGGTAAAATCCTGGTGGCGACGCAGGTAGTGGAGGCTTCACTCGATATCGACGCCGATGTCTTGTTCACCGAGGTCGCACCACTTGATGCGCTCGTGCAGCGGATGGGCCGAATCCTGAGGCGATATGGTCCTGCAAGCGACCTACGGGATGTATCCTGCCCTGAAAATCCAAACATTTATATTTGGGTTTTCCAGCGTGGCCTGCAATCCGGGCAGCATTATGTCTATGATCCAGATCTTGTTTTGCTTACGATCAAGCTGCTCAAAGATCGACCCGATAAACATTGTAAAAATTGGCTATCTGAAAACCTAACAAAACATCCCAAACCTGATGATCGGACACAATCGGTTCTCGAAGAGGTCTTTGGTTGCGAGGAGGGATCACGGAGAGAAGGGAGAGAAAGGTCTCGTAAAGGAAAGAGAAAACGGCCAACCGATGAGCAGACGCCTTTTTCCCGCCCGCGCGAATTTGAGTTTGTCTGCTCTGAATATGACAAGTATGACCTGGTAAACAAGCTCTTCGAGTCGCTATCTGAAGAGACAGATTATTTGAGGACGTTTCGGCAGACTAAAGACATCCTTGATGCTGGTTATATGTCAGATCGCAAGGAAGACGCACAAAAGATCTTTCGGGACATACACACTCTATCTGTAGTCCCAGATCACAGAAGGGAATATTTTATCACCGCTATTGAAAATTTTTTCAATAGCTGCGAAAACAAAAGAACGTCTTTTACTCTATTTAAGAAGGAGGTTCTTTCCAAATTCGTCGTGCAAGTACCTTTCTATGCGAAGCAAATACAGCAGCGCGAATTTAAACCGGTTGAGTGGTGGGTGAGGGATTTGTCATGTGTACACGGGGCACTTAAGAAGGTGTTGATGCGTTGGTGTCAGGATATCTATTTTGCAAACTACAAGTATGACGAGAGAATGGGAATTATTGCAGAAGCGCCATGGGGTTGTCAGGATGTAGCAATTCTCTGACGGATGGCACATGCACAGGAGATGCTCGTTGCGATTTCAAGGGCGCCGATGACTGGGATGTACCTCATGCGGTTAACCTGGGCCCCTGCTGCCGGCGAAGAAGGCATGACTGGGGTCAGTACAAAAGGCTTATGAGTCAAACGGAGAGTTAGCCTGGAGCGGAAACCACGGATCAATCCGCCTTGCACAGAAAGGATGAGTTTCCCATCCGGCACTAATTGGGGAGGAAAACACAGATCGGAGTTGGTCGCGGCAAATTAACTTGACATGTGCTCGTTTTTTCTCCCGATGAGGCCATGGTGATTGCGGTCAGCCACTCAAAAGCTGTCTTGCCCGGAGGGCGAATCTCGAACGAAGCTCTCTCGGATCGGATGTTTCGCCACTTCTACTTGGGTATGACTCGCGCTAAGCGAAACTGCTGAAGGTGCGGATAAAACCATCCTTTTTCCGAGTATTCGCCTTGCATGCAAAGAAGGACTCGATCTTATAACACGATGATGCGCTTAATGGCTTGGCGACATCGCCCTACCTGCACGTGTGCGCAGAATATTGTTCCAAAGAAGGTGGAACACGATGTGGATGTAGTTGCGATACGTGGTTATTAGCTATTTGCATTCTCCTGCTCGACAGATAGCAAAAAGGGGTTGCTCAAACAGAAACGCCTTGAGGCCTATGTCCGGGCCCGGCGATTAGGCGGTGATGAGGCACGCGTCGCATTAGTCTGTTGCAGCGATGATCTTGACGGCCTCGAACACGACATGCGACGCCTGTGGATTATGAAGGTCGCATCCGCGTCTTTGGGCGGAAACACTTAGCCAATCTGACCGAGCACCTGAGGGAGTGGATCCTATCCCAAAGCAGAGCCGATCTTGACCCTGAAGGAAAGGAGTGAACCCTTCATGTATCTCGTTATTGTGGACGCAGCCCAAATCCAGCCCTACATCTTCGGCAGCAACCGCCTGCGCGAGAACGTCGGCGCCTCGCATCTGGTTGCCCAGGCCACTACGGTATGGGCTCAAGAAGCGGTGCGACAGGTGGCCGCGCGACACAACATTCAATTGAAAGGAACCCTGGATGACACAAAGGGCATCGAAAACCCATCCGACCCGCTCGATGCCGAAGTACTCTATGCCGGCGGGGGGAACTTTATCGCCCTGTTTCGTGACGAGCGCTTGGCAAAGGCCTTCACCCGTGTGCTATCGCGAAAAGTATTAACCGATGCGCCCAACCTCCAACTGGTCATCGTTCGTAACCCCTTCGATTGGAGCGAGTCGCTCGTTCAGAAAATCAAGGCCACCTTTAAGAAGCTTACAGAGGAGAAGCGCGCCCGCACGCTATCTGCCCCCTTGCTCGGACTGGGTGTGACGGTGATGTGTCGGTCAACCGGATTGCCGGCGGTTGCTGTGGCTCCAGCTATCGGGGATGATCCGGCTCGACCCGCATCAGCCGAGATTCTGGCCAAGTTGCGCGCTGTCGAGAGGAAAGATGGAAGCCCAAGCGAAGCCGATCAGCGCCTGAGAGAGCCTTTCCCACCCCCGGATGGCTATGATTACCCGAGCCAGCTTGACCACCTCGGCGGCACCCGAGGAGAGCACAATTTCATCGCCGTTGTCCACGCCGACGGAAACGGCCTCGGACAGCGAATCATGGCAATCGGGGAGAAATACCCTGATCCATCACAGAACCGTGACTACATTAAGGCCCTGCGCGCCTTCTCCGAGGAAGTTGACAAAGCGGCACAGCAGGCTTTACGAGACGTCTTGAACAAACTGGTGATGCGCATTCAAAACGATGGTGGCGGCCGGATCGTTTACAGAAACGCTCTTGGCAAAATCATTGCCGAAGTTCAATTACGCAGGGAAGATGGTAAGTGTCTTCTTCCCTTCCGTCCCATTGTCTTTGGTGGGGATGATGTGACTTTTGTCTGTGACGGAAGGCTGGGGCTGTCTCTGGCTATTGAATATATGCGACAACTTGAGGAGCACACTAAAAACCTGCCTGATGGCAAAGGTTGTTTAACGGCATGCGCGGGTGTCGCCATCGTGAAAGCCCATTATCCCTTCGCACGCGCGTATACATTAGCGGATGAACTATGTCGGAAAGCCAAAAACTATCGTCGGACTATTCGTGATTCTCATAGTGATTGGGATGGATCATGTCTGGACTGGCATTTTGCGCTAAGTGGGTCGTCGGGAGGCATGGAGGAGATCCGAAATCGGGAATACAGGGTGCAAGCCGGCTCTCTGACCGTTCGCCCCGTGACCCTGGGAGCTAACCCACGGGATTCAGGCCGAACCTGGACAGTCATAGAAAAAGGCATCACTGAGTTTCAAGGTGAGAACTGGGCGGGGCGCCGTAACAAAGTGAAGGCTCTGCGGGATGCGCTCCGGGAAGGCCCCGATGCTGTCCGGCATTTCCTCACGAAGTTCAATGAAAACAAACCGCTTCCCGAGGTGGAGCCGTCGCTGCCCGACTGGAAGACCACCGGTTGGCAGGGCGGGTCCTGTGGCTACTTTGACGCCCTCGAACTGGCAGACTGGTTTATTCCATTGTAAACAACAAAGGAGGCTGCCCGTGAAATTGCAACTCCGCATAGAACTCAAGAGCGATGCGACCTTCGGCCGGGGCGACGGTGTGGTTGGACTCGTGGACGAAGAGGTGGAACACGATGCCTCCACCGGGTTGCCCTTTCTCCGAGGGCGTACGCTGAAGGGTTTGCTGGCTGAGGAATGCGCCAACATCCTGTACGCACTCCGCCGGCAGAATTCGCTCGCGTACTTCCGGCTCGAAGACGCGGCAAGGTTCCTCTTCGGGCAACCAGGCAGCACCTTAAAGGACGAAGCGAGGATGCATGTCGGTCCGGCACTGCTGCCTGAGGAATTACGAGCCGCCATCGAGGCAGATATCCGCCAAGGCATTCTGAAACCGGCGCATGTTCTGGAAGCACTTACCGCGATCCGCCGCCAGACAGCAGTGGACGAAAAAACAGGTGCCCCTGAGGAAGGCAGTCTCCGCTCTATGCGGGTCGTGCTGCGCACTACGCCCTTCATTGCAGAGTTGAATTTCGATGAAGAACCGGATCAGACGGCGAAGGCCCTTCTTGCCGCGTGCATTTTGTCTTTGCGTCGCGCTGGCACAGGCCGCAATCGTGGACGAGGGCGGCTCACGGCACGATTGCACGACGACCGGGGCAACGACATCACCGATGAGTGCTTTCAGCACTTCCGCCAACTTGTGAAGCTTGCGAATGGAGAAACATTATGAGGGTCATTGTTTATCGCATCACGTTGCTTGAGCCAACGCTAGTGACCGCGATTCAGGGTGACCCAAACGAGGGGGTTGCGTTCGATTATATTCCGGGCAGCACCCTGCGCGGGGCAATCATCAAGAAATACCTTCGTACCAACCACCTAACCGAACTGGATAGTGCCGATCCTCATATTCGCCGGCTCTTCATCGACGGCACAACATCCTACCTCAACGGCTATCCGCTCGACAGCCTGGACAAACGCACCTTGCCCACGCCGTTATCGTGGCATCGCGAGAAAGGCAATGAACAGGAGATTTTCGATTTCGCAGCAGAGCTGCCGGATCTTCCAGACGACAAACAGTGGCAATGGGTCGGAACGCCGTTCTGCTCACTGGGAGAACCGAAAGATGAAAGCAAGCGAAAGGTGCAGCTGGTTCGGCCACACCGTCACATTGCCGTGCATACCGCGCGCACCCGCCGATTCGGACGAGCCATACCAGCTAATATGATCGATTCCTCGAAGGGCGATGTGCCGGGGGCCGTTTATCGCTACGATGCCCTGGCCGGGGGGCAGAAATTCGAGGCCATCACGATCTGCGGCAACGATGCCGACGCCCAGGAAATTCGGTCGCTGCTTAACGGGGAGGTTTTGCTAGGCGGCTCGCGCAGTGGCGGCTATGGACGCGCCACGCTCGAAGTCATCCGTGAGGAGAGCACAGAGAGTTGGCGGGAAGTGGGACTCCCGTTCATAACTGAAGTGGACGACAAGCTCATCATCACCTTCTTGAGCGATGCGCTGATCCGCGACGGAAACGGTCAGTTCACTATTGATCCGCTTGTTGTCACGGAAGCATTATCGCAGCGTCTGGGCGTTCCATTGAAATTGCAACAGGCATTCCTGCGTGGGGAAATCGTTGGCGGGTTCAACCGCAAGTGGGGCCTGCCGCTCCCACAAGCGCTTGCCCTCAGAATGGGCAGTGTGTTCGTGTTTGATAAACCAGACTGTGATAAAAGCAAACTGAGGCAGCTGGAGTTACAGGGTATCGGAGAGCGGCGGGCGGAAGGCTTCGGACGTATAGCCATCAATTGGCGTCCAGGAGCGAAGTTGGAGGTAGATCCCACTCCGCCCTCGCAAACTATTCGTCCCGCGCAAATCCCGTCGGATTCGGACAGCCAGAGGCTGCTGAAACAGATGGCGGAAAGAATGCTGCGACTGCGGTTGGACGAACGGTTGATCGCTCGGACCAATGATATTCATATCATCAATCCTCCAAGCAACGCCCAAATCTCAAGGTTGCGAAGTATTCTTCATGATGAGCTAATGAAAGAAACTCCCTCCACGCAACGAATCCTCGAGTTCCTGAACAGAATCAGGGAACGCAATACGGCACGCAGACAATTCGAGCGAGCTCGGATAGAAACGAAGTCCTTGTTGAACTGGCTTGAAGAGACACTTCAGGACTCCACCTGGGAAACAAGGTTCGGATTTCAACAGACTGACGCTCCCCGGATCGGCAGCATCCAGGCAAGTCTCACTGATGCGCTTCGCATCGAGTATCTTATACGTCTGGTCGATGCAGTGCTGGCCCGCGCCGTCAAAGAAAACCGAAAGGAGGCGAAATAGCCATGCCCCACTCCCTCTGGTCGCCTGACACATCGCGGCGAATCATCGCCCGTATTGTGGTTGAGGGAGATCTGATCCTCCAGACCCCTGCGCATTTCAGCAATGGCGACACTGACGAGTTAACCGATATGCCGCTCCTGGTAGATCCCCTTGACGGCAAAACGGCGTTGTTGACGGGCGCTTCGATCGCTGGAGCATTGCGAAGTTACCTCCGCGACCGCGAGCACGGATATGGACGGCCCGCCGATCCTAATTCAGCCAGTGTCCTGCTCTTTGGCAGCTTGAAAGGCGATGACGACGGGGAACAAAGCCCGCTCATCGTGGACGACGCGCTGGGAAAACAGGGAACATTTGGCATCGAGATGCGAGACGGAGTCAGGATTGATCCCAAAAGCCGTACCGCGCAACAGCATAGGTTATTTGATCTGCAACTGTGGCCGGCGGGCACGACCTTTCCGCTGCGGTTTGAGTTACTCATCCGCGAAGGGGATGATGCTTCCGCTTTGAAGCGCGCCTTGGCAACCGCGCTCGCGGGATTCAACGATGGGGGCATCACGCTGGGCGCACGCAAACGGCGCGGCTACGGACGGGTGAGCGTTGCGGGATGGCGGGTCAAGACTTATGACTTGACCCACGCTGATGAGCTGCTCGATTGGATTGAGCATGGTGACGAACCGCTGACAAACGTTACGCCTGTTGCCGACATTGTAACCGCCCTGGACATTGCCGCCTTGGTGGATGATCAGCGCGAGTTCTTCCATATCTCCGCTACGTTCTTGCTCGATGGCTCACTGCTCATTCGGTCCGGCAGTGGGCAGGACGATCGGGGACCGGACATGGTGCACCTCCACGCGCGGCAGGCGGACGGGACCCGAAAGCCAGTCCTGTCCGGGACGAGCCTCGCCGGAGCGCTACGGGCGCGAGCGCTGAAGATAGCCAATACATTGGACACTTCTCACAATAGGACACGTGCAGAAGCATTGGTTGATGCAATGTTCGGAGCGGACATGGACAAAGTGCAGAAGCGCAGGCAACAGGGCGACACAGGCGCAACACCATTTGCCAGCCGCGTCATGGTCACCGAGACCGTCATGCAAAGGAACCTCTGAACAAAAGGTGATTTCGATTGATTTCTGTCTTTTTCACACT
>ERZ795043.332-NODE-332-length-47033-cov-8.158627_pt1 | contig 47033 bp, 42 predicted proteins | sample MGYA00375127_ERZ795043 | MGnify/ENA primary metagenome ERZ795043 (study PRJEB30172, sample SAMN05518447) | compost metagenome | isolation source: Feedstock adapted compost from Newby Island compost facility, Milpitas, CA | place: USA:Newby Island compost facility... | reverse complement strand
CCGGAATGGCGCGCCATACCGTGCGCGCAACAAAAAAGCCCGGCGGAAAGCCGGGCTCTTGGGGCAAGCCGTCCGTGCTCAGCCGCAGCTTCCCACCGCCCCGCAGGCGGTGCAGAAATCGCAGCCGTCCTTGCGGATCACCGTCATGTTGCCGCACTCGTTGCAGAGCGAGCCCTGCTGCACCTTCGGCTCGCCCTTCTCGCGCGGGGCTTCGAGGATGCCCATTTCGCGGGTCGGGTAGCCGTTCTCGTCCAGCACGCCCAGCATGGCGTAGCGGTGGATGATGAGGCGCGCGATGTAGGCCACGGTCGACGGGAAGGTCTGCTGCCGGCGCTGGCCCGGCACGAAGGCCATGAAGTCGCCGAGCGGCTCGGAGTAGTTGAGCAGCTTGCGCAGCTTCATGCCGATCCAGGCCGGGTCCATGACGCGCATGTCGAGCGAGAGCAGGCGCGCAAGGCCGTCGAGCGCACGCGGATAGTAGCCGGAGAAGAACATCGCATAGGGCCGCGTCACGCCGTCGGGCAGCGTGATCTCCTTCAGGCCTAGCACGAAGTCTTCGCCGGAGGCCGGGTTCTGGATGTCGACGGTCCAGGACAGCGTGCCGTCGGTGCCGGTCTTCGGCTCCTGCACGCTGAACATGGCGTCCAGCACCGGCGTGCCGCCTTCGCCCTCGAAGGCCTTCAGCTTCTCGCAGCGATAGCGGATCACCTGCGCCACGCCCGCGACCACGCTCGGCACGCGCCGCAGCTCGCCGTTGGGCGGGAAGGGCATGTCGAAGGATTCCTCGCCCGGCGTCTTCGCCAGCACCTCGAGCTTTAGCGCCAGCCACTTGCGGTCGTTGGCGCGCATGTCCATGGACAGCGATTTCGCCACCGCGCCGAGGCCGCGCGGCTGCTCCGTGCCGTTCACCCAGGCCTCGAAGGGGAACATGCGGCCTTCCTTCTCGATGTGGCCGACGAACAGCGCGAACTCGCCGCCCGGATGCGAAATCATGTAGGTCCAGGCGGGGTTGCCGTCCGGCAGCGTGGGCCGGCCCGGCCAGGCGAGCGAGGACAGCACCGGCGCGGGCAGCGACTTGATCGACAGGCGCCGGTTCGCCTCGTCGATCTTGACGTCCTGCGGCTGCTTCTTCTCGGCCGAGTCCACAGACAGCACCGCGCCCAGCACCTTGTTGGGACGGTAGGTGGACAGACCCTTGAGCCCGGCCTTCCAGGCGGTGAGGTAGAGGTCCTCGAAGTCGGAGTAGGGATAATCCTCCGGTACGTTCACCGTCTTCGAGATGCTGGTGTCGATGTAGGGCGCGACCGCCGCCACCATGTCCTTGTGCGCCTGCGCGGAGATCTCCAGCGCGGTGACGAAGTAGTCGGGCAGGTTGTTCACGTCGCCGCCCAGGTGCTTGTAGTAGCGCCAGGCGTAGTCCTCGACCAGGTACTCCTTCCACGTGCCGTCGGTCATGCGCTTCTTGCGCGTGTAGGTCCAGGAGAACGGCGGCTCGATGCCGTTCGAGGCGTTGTCGGCGAACGCCAGGCTGATGGTGCCCGTGGGCGCGATCGACAGCAGGTGGGAGTTGCGCAGGCCGTACTGGCGGATCTTCTGCTTGATCTCGGCCGGCAGACGCGAGGCGAAGTTGCCGCCGGAGAGATACATGTCGGCGTTGAACAGCGGGAAGGCGCCGCGCTCGCGCGCCAGCTCCACCGAGGCGAGATAGGCGCGGTCGCGCATCGCCTCGGCGATCTTGCGCGCCATCTCGCGCGCTTCCTCGGTGTCATAGCGCAGGCGCAGCATGATCAGCGCGTCGCCCAGTCCGGTGAAGCCCAGGCCCACGCGGCGCTTGTTCATCGCCTCCTCGTGCTGCTGCGGCAGCGGCCAGTGCGTGGCGTCGAGCACGTTGTCGAGCATGCGCACCGCCACGTCCACCACCTTGCCGAAGGCGGCGAAATCGAACGCCGCCTTTTCGGTGAAGGGATTGGTGACGAACTTGGTCAGGTTGATCGAGCCCAGGCAGCAGCAGCCGTAGGGCGGCAGCGGCTGTTCGGCGCAGGGGTTGGTGGCCTCGATGGTCTCGCAGTAGTAGAGGTTGTTGTCCTTGTTCATGCGGTCGATGAACAGCACGCCGGGTTCGGCGTGGTCATAGGTCGAACGCATGATCTGGTCCCACAGGTCGCGTGCGCGCACCTTGCGGTAGACCCACAGCCCGTCCTCGCGCTGATAGGCGCCGGCCGCCTTCAGTTCGGGGCCCGGTTCGGCCTTGTGCACCAGCTCGACTTCCTTGTCCTTCTCCACCGCCTCCATGAACTGGTCGGTGACGCCGACGGAGATGTTGAAGTTCGAGAGGTCGCCGTCGTCCTTGGCATGGATGAAGGCCTCGATGTCCGGGTGGTCGCAGCGCAGCACGCCCATCTGCGCGCCGCGCCGGGCGCCGGCCGACTCCACCGTCTCGCAGGAGCGGTCGAACACGCGCATGTACGAGACCGGACCGCTCGCGCGCGACTGCGTGCCGCGCACCAGCGCGCCCACCGGCCGGATGCTGGAGAAGTCGTAACCCACCCCGCCGCCGCGGCGCATGGTCTCGGCGGCTTCCGCCAGCGCGGTGTAGATGCCGGGACGGCCGTCCACCACCTCGGTGACGGAATCGCCCACCGGCTGCACGAAGCAGTTGATCAGCGTGGCGGTCAGTGTGGTGCCGGCGGCCGAGTTGATGCGGCCGGCGGGGATGAAACCTTTTTCCTGCGCCTCCAGGAACTTCGCTTCCCAATAGGCGCGTTTCTCTTCCGGTTCCACTGCCGCGAGCGCACGGGCGACGCGGCGGCGCACGTCCTCCGCCGTGCGTTCGCCGCCTTTCGCGTATTTCTCGAGCAGGACCTCCTCGCAGATTTCCTGTTCGGCGGGAGCAGAGACGGGAATGGCTGTCTTTTGGGCGCTCATGGGCATGAACCTCTTGTTTAGAACTTTCGAAGGCCGCGGAACTCCTCTTTTTCCGCGACCGGGAATCCAGGACAGGTGTTGAGCGGCGCGCGCGACCGGCTACTATATGTCGTGGCTGCGCGCTGCCGGTAAACGAATTCTAGGTGTCCCCCTCGATGGAAGCAACCGCAAGAACGCATTTTCCATCCGGCGCGGGCTTAGGGCGTGAGCCGGGTGAAAATCGCGCAGCACTATTTCTAGCACGGGTCCATCCGCCTTTGGACCCTTGACAAACGACAGACACCTGACAGGTCGTATGCGAACGCGAAAAGCTCTTGTTGCATCGATTTTTTTATTTTTTGTATCGGTTGCGGCCGCGGCGACGGAGCAATCTATCGAAGTCACCATCGCCGCTTTCAACGACTTCCACGGCCATCTCGAACCGCTCGAGCCCGGCGGCCGCGGCGGGGCCGAGGCGCTGGCGGCGGCGATCGAGGAATTGCGGCAGCGCAATCCGCACACCGTGGTCGTCTCCGCCGGCGACCTGGTCGGCGCGAGTCCGCTGCTCTCTGGCCTGTTCCGCCACGAACCCACCATCGAGGCGATGAACCGCCTCGGGCTCGATTTCAACGCTGTCGGCAACCATGATCTGGACGACGGTCCCGACGAATTGCTGCGTTTGAGCCGTGGCGGCTGCCATCCGAGCGGCGAGCACACCTGCCTCGGCGAGCAGGTCGGCACTCCGGTGCCCTTCGAAGGCGCGCGCTTCGCTTTCCTCGCCGCGAATACGATCCGCCGCGCGACCGGGGAAACGCTGTTTCCGCCCTACGCTATCCGCGAGTTCGATGGCGTGCCGGTCGCCTTCTTGGGCCTGACGCTGCGCGGCACCTACCGGATCGTGCGGCCGCAAAGCGTCGTCGGGCTGCGTTTCGAGGACGAGGCGCAGACCGTCAACAGGCTGGTCGAACGGCTGCGTGCGCAAGGCGTGCGCGCCATCGTCGTGCTGCTTCACGAAGGCGGCCGGCAGAACGGCGATTTCGACGGCTGCGTGGGCATTTCGGGGCCTATCGTCGACATCGTCCGGCGCCTGGACGACGAAGTGGACCTGCTCGTCACCGGCCATACGCATCAGGCCTACAACTGCCGGCTGCCGAATGCGGCCGGCCGCGAAGTGCCGGTGACCAGTGCCGGGTCGTACGGCCGTTTCCTCAGCGTGATCGACCTGCGGCTGGATCGCCAAAGCGGCGACGTGATCGAGGCGGCCGCGCGCAACGTCCCGGTGCAGGGCGGCACGCATGAGGAGATCGGACGCCTGATCGACGCCTATCGCACGCTGGCGATGCCGCTCGCGAAGCGCGTGGTGGGGCACATCGAACGCGATTACACGCGCGAGCCCGACGCGGCCGGCCAGTCGGCGCTCGGCCAGCTCGTGGCCGACGCGCAGCTCGAGCTCACGCGCAACGCCGGCGCGGATGTGGCGTTCACCAATCCGGGCGGTCTGCGCGCCGATCTGCGCAAGGGGGCGGTGACCTACGAGGACGTCTTTGCGGTTCAGCCGTTCGTCAACACCCTGATCACCATGACCCTCACCGGCAGCCAGATCAAGGCGGTGCTCGAACAGCAGTTCGGCTGCCCGCACGACCATAGCCGGCCGAGGCTGTTGCAGGTCTCGCAAGGCTTCGAATACGCCTGGCGGCCCGATGCACCGCCCTGCCAGCGCGTCGACGCGCAATCGATCCGCCTGAACGGCGAGCCGCTGCGCGAGGACGGGTCCTATCGCGTGACCGTCAACGCCTACCTCGCCGACGGCGGCGACGGCTTCACGGTGTTCAAGGAAGGGCTCGGACGCCAGGGCGGCGTCACCGACAGCGACGCGCTCGCATCCTACTTGCAACACCATTCGCCGTCGCAGCGGCCGGCGACGGTGCGCGTGCGGCTCGCACAGTGAAAGGACACGACATGGGCAGAGCCATTCCACCCGACGAGATCCCGGCCGGCCGCGAAGTCGCCACCCTGGGCGGCGGCTGTTTCTGGTGCCTGGAAGCCGTCTACGACGAATTGCGGGGCGTCGAGTCGGTGGAATCCGGCTACATGGGCGGTGCGGTCGACAATCCGACCTACGAACAGGTCTGCACGGGCGACACCGGCCACGCCGAAGTCGTGCGCGTGACCTTCGATCCGCAAGTCGTCTCCTATCAGGAGATCCTGCAGGTTTTCTTCACCATCCACGATCCCACGCAGCTCGACCGGCAGGGCAACGACATCGGCACGCAGTACCGCTCGGTGATCTTCCATCACACCCCCGCACAACGGGAAATCGCGATGCGGCTCATCGAACAACTGGGCGAGGCCAAGCTGTGGTCTCGCCCCATCGTGACGCAAGTCGAACCCGCGGGCGTGTTCTGGATGGCGGAGGACTATCACCAGGAGTATTACCGCCGCAATCCGGGACAGGGCTACTGCATGTTCGTGGTCGAGCCGAAGGTGCAGAAGTTCAGAAAAGCGTTCATGGAAAAGCTGAAGAACGCTTGACGTCTGCCGGCCGGCCCGGGATGGGCATCGTTGCGCCCGCACATCGTCCCGCCGTCCGGAGCGTACTTGGAGTCCTGACGGCGCTCGCATCGGCGCGATTTCATCGTCCCGGCGTGAAGCGCTTCAAATTCCCGCGGCGTCTGTGTTGCGCCGACCCGGGGCGGTTCGTAACCTAAGGGCGCTGTAGTCACACGCATCGGCCGTTCAAATCACGAGCCCGCGCGCATGCGGGGCTTGCAGCTCGCAACAATCCATCGTGATCGTTATGCGGTGTCGGCCTGGCCCGACACGCCGCCACATGCGGTTCGCCGTGAACCGTTCCGGAGACGAGTATGTCCGTACGCGCCCTGCGATACGCCTTGTTGAGTATCCTGCTGTCATTCGCGCCGCACGCCCTGGCCGACCGGCTGGTACTGGTCAACGGCGATGTGCTCACCGGCACGGTGCTGCACAAGAGCGGCGACGATCTGACGTTCAGCACGCCCTACGCGGGCGTGATCACTGTGAAGTGGAGCGCGGTGCGCACCCTGACCACCGACCGGCCGGTCAACGTGTACCTGGACGACGCCACCGACTACGACGCGCGCTTCGAGGCGATGGGCGAAGGGCGCGCGGCGGTGGTGGTGCACGAAGCCGCGGCGCAACACGATGCCGAGGCCGGGGCGGCGCACGAAGAGGAGGCGCAGCGGGCCGCGCTCGATCTCGCCAAGGTGCTCTACATCAATCCCTCGCCCGAAGAATCGGGCGAAGGCTACCGGCTCACCGGCCGGGCGAATTTCGCCTTTTCGGACGCGAGCGGCAACACCGAAAACCAGCAGCTGCATTTCGACGCCGAAGGCACGGTGCGCGCGAAGATGTGGCGCTACGTGCTGGGCGGCGAGGGCACGCGCGCGCGCGACAACGGCTACGTGTCGGCGTCCAACGGCCGTGTCTACACCAACTACGACTGGTTCTTCCGTCCCAAGATGTTCGCCTATGTGGCGGGTTCGTTGGAGCGCGACCGCTTCAAGGACATCCAGCTCCGCAGCGTGATCGGCGGCGGCTACGGTTACCAGTGGATCGAAACCGACGTGACCAAGATCGCGCTGCGTGGCGGCCTCGACTACGTCACCATCGATCACGACGAGGCGGAGGACGAACATTTCGCGGCCTTCGGCTGGAAGCTCGACATCAGCCATCGCCTGCTCGCTCTGCCGCTGGAGCTCTTCCACAACCAGGACGGCTATCACGGCCTGAACGGGGACGGGGGCACGGTGCTGCACACCCGCACGGGCGTGCGGGTGCCGCTCGCTCACGGATTGAAGGCGACGGCCCAGCTCAACCTCGACTGGGAAAGCGATCCCGCGCCGGGCCGCACCAGTACCGACCGCACACTGCTGCTCGGCCTGGGCTACGAGTTCAACTAGCGCGGTGCCGCGCACGGGCGTCGGCGATAATAGGCGACCCGATCACGCGAGGAAGAACAATGAGACAGCATCCGTTCGGACAGACGGGCCGCAGCGTGCCCGTCATCGGTCAGGGAACCTGGTACATCGAGACGGGCAGCCGCAAGGAGGCCGTCGCCGCGCTGCGCAGGGGGCTCGATCTCGGCATGACGCACATCGACACCGCCGAGATGTACGGCTCGGGCGCTTCCGAGGAAGTGGTGGGCGAGGCGATCGCCGGCCGCCGCGGCGAAGTCTTCCTCGTCTCCAAGGTGCTGCCCTCCAACGCCTCGCGCAAAGGCACCATCGCCGCGTGTGAACGCACGCTGAAGCACCTCGGCACCGATTATCTGGACTGCTATCTGCTGCACTGGCGCGGGAGCTATCCGCTTGCCGAGACCTTCGAGGCCTTCGAACAGCTCAAGCGCGACGGCAAGATCCTGTCCTGGGGTGTGAGCAACTTCGACGAAGACGACATGCAGGAAGCCTTCGACCTCGTCGGTCCCGGCAAGATCGCCTGCAACCAGGTGCTCTACTACCTGCAGCAGCGCGCCATCGAGCACGCGGTGATTCCCTGGTGCGAACGTCACGGCGTCACCGTGGTGGCCTACAGCCCCTACGGCCACGGCGACTTCCCGGACGAGCGTTCCAAGGGCGGGCGGGTGCTGAAGGAAATCGCCGACGCCCACGGTGCCACGCCGCGTCAGGTGGCGCTCGCCTTTCTGACGCGCCGCGAATCGGTGGTCACCATTCCCAAGGCCGGCCGGCCGCAGCACACGGAAGAGAACGCGGGCGGCGGCCGGATCGCGCTGAGCGAGACCGACATCGCGCGTATCGACGCGGCTTTCCCGCGCGGGCCTAAACCGGGCTATCTGCCGATGCTTTGAGCGGGGCGTGACGCAGGCGCGTCCGCCGTGTGAGGCCGGCGCGCCGCCAGCCGCTCCGGCATCTTCTTCAGCGCGGCTCTTCTTCGGTCTCGAACAGCGGCAGTTGCGAAATGCCCAGCAGCACCGCCGCCTCGACCGCGCGCTTGCCTTCGATCAGGGTGGCGGCGTAGCCGGCGTGCGTACCCGCTTCCCAGCGGTATTTCTCCTCCGGCGGGGCGTTGTCCTGCAGGCGCACCACGCCGAGCTTCTTCTTGCCGGCCCAGTAGCCGTGCGACTTGTAGCCGCGCTCCCAGAACGGCCGCAGTTTGGTTCTCGATTTGAATGTGGCCATATGCCGCTGCCCGGTATCCGGGCGGAATGCTAAGGAAGGCGCGCCGTGCTGTCCATGGACGGACACGCAAAAACAAACCGCGGCCTCGAGCCGCGGTTTGCCGTTGCGGCACGCGCTTCAATGCGCGCCGGCGCGCGCCATGCCGGTACCCGCCTGCGCCGCGACCGGGCTCGGCATGGGGATGACGTTGTCGGGCACGGGCTGCGGTGCCGCCGGCGCCAGTCTGGGCGCGCTCGCCTGCTTGCTGCGTTTGGCGTCGCGTGCGGAGATGATCGCGCAGACCACCGCCGACCAGTACGGGATCGACTGAGCGCCCAGGATCACCGACCACAGCAGCGCCTCGCGGTGGTTCACGCCCATGGTGGCCAGCGTGAGCCCGGCGCCCGCCACGAGCGCGCAGCCCATCAGCGCCTCTTCTCGCGCCGGGGCCAGTGCGCCCAGCCAGTTGCCGCCGCTCACCCCCTTGGCGGTGACGACGAACGTGCCGTTCTTCTGCGTCAGGCCGGCGAAGATGCCGCGCGCAATCGCATGCGACAGCCCCATGCTGGCGACCGAGGCGCCGATCACGTCCAGCCAGCTGCAGTTCACGCGTTCGCGATAGAGCGCCGGGCCGAAGAAGGCCTTGCAGACGAAGAAGCCCAGCACCGGCAGCAGGAAGAGATCGAGCGGCATGTTGAAGTACTGCGGGGCGCTCAGCATGCCGATCGTCCACAGCAGCGCCGCGACGGTGAACACCAGGTGCAGCGCGTCGGCGAACCACGAGAACCAGCCGGTGAGGAAGTGGTAGCGCTGGCCCGCGTCGAGCGGCCCGGGCTTGGTGAGCCAGTTCCAGCGGCGCTTGAGGATCTGCATCGCGCCGAACGCCCAGCGGAAGCGTTGCGACTTGAAGGCCTTGAAGTGCGCGGGCGTGAGGCCGCGGCCGAGCACCGCATCGACGTAGCGCAGCTCGTAGCCGGCATTCATCAGGCGCAGGCCCAGTTCGGCGTCTTCGCAGATGCACCATTCCGCCCAGCCGCCGGTGGCTTCCAGCGCCTGGCGGCGCACCAGCGTCATGGTGCCGTGCTGGATGATGGCGTTGCGCTCGTTGCGGTGATGCATGCCGATGCGGAAGAAGCCGTCGAACTCCCAGTTGCACATGCGCTGGAAGGGGCTGTGCTCATAGTCGCGGTGCGCCTGCGGCGCCTGCACCACGGCCACCTTCGGTTCGGCGAAGTGCGGCGTGAGCACCTTCAGCCATTCCGGCTCGACCACGTAGTCGGCATCCACCACGCCGATGACTTCGGCGCGCGGGTCGGTCTGGGTGAGGCCGAAGTTGAGTGCCCCGGCCTTGAAGCCGGGCCAGTTGTCGAGGTGGAAGAAGCGGAAGCGTTCGCCCGCCCGTTCGCACCATTCCTGTACCGGCCGCCACACCGCCGGGTCCTTGGTGTTGTTGTCGAGCACCAGCACTTCGTAGTTGCGGTAGTCCAGACGCTTCAGGCTCTCCAGCGTCAGGATCACCATCTCCGGCGGCTCGTTGTGGCAGGGCAGGTGGATCGACACGAACGGCTGCGGCGCGTCCGGCCGCTCGATGGGATGGAACTCGCGCAGCCACTTGCGGCGCCACTTCACCTCGACGAATTCGAAGGCGTTGGTGAGCAGGATGGCGATCATCGCCACCAGCGCCGGCAACAGCAGCAGGAACATCGCCCAGTCGAGCCAGTCGAGATAGAACTCGAAGGGCACGCCCACCAGCCACACCAGCAGCGTCACCGCCGCCTGGATCAGCGCGCAGTAGAAGAACTTGCCCGCGAACTTGAAGCGGCGGAAATGCGAGGCGAAGAAGAACATGAAGGGCGCCGCCAGGATCGAGGCGGCGAGCGCCTTCGCCGGCCAGACCGGGTCGGAGACCACTGGCCCCGCGAGCGGGAACTTCGGCGTGCGGTCGGCGTGGAACACGCCCCAGTAGGCACCGGCGCGGCCTTCGTGCGCCTGCTTCCAGGGCTGGTCGAAGGCCTCCATGAAGTAGTAGTCCAGATCGTGCTCGATGCTGCGTTCGAGGAAGGCGCGCACGAACGCCGCCTGGTTCTCAACCGAAGCTACGGCGCCGTCGCGGCGGTCGCCCTGGCTCGGCCAGCCCACTTCGCCGATCACCACCTTCTTGCGCGGATAGGCGCGCTTCACTTCCCAGTAGCGGTCGAGCACGTAGTTCACCGCCTCGTTCACCGGCACGCCTTCCCAGTAGGGCAGCAGGTGGATGGTGATGTAGTCGACGTTGCGGGCGAGCTCCGGATAGCGCATCCAGATGTGCCAGGGCTCGGCGGTGGAGACCGGCACATTGACCTTGCCGCGCACCTGCTTCAGGTAGCGGATCATGTCGCGCACGGCGACGTCGCCGCGCAGGATCGATTCGTTGCCGACGATGACGCGGTCGACGTTGGGGTTCTCGCGCACGGCCTGCACCAGCGCCTGGATCTCGGCCTGGTTGTGTTCTTCGCGCGTGTCGAGCCACGCGCCCGCGGTGACCTTCAGCCCGGCTTCGCGGGCGAGCCACGGCACGGTGGCATTCTCGGTGGAGGTGTAGGTCCGGATGCGGTGCGTGACCTGGGCCATCAGCGCCATGTCCCGGGCCAGCTCGTCCTGCGTGGGGAAGCGCTTCTTGGTCGGGTCCTGGTCGCGCTGGAAGCCGCTGTAGGCCAGGCCGTTCACCTTGCCCGTCCAATCCGGATGGGCGCTCGGGCGATTGTTCAAAGCCCACCACCCGGCGTTCAAGACGGCGATCAGCAAGGTGATGACAATCGCCGACACGGAAACGGCGGAGCGTGACTTTGGTGCGCTCAAGCTTTGAACCTCGTTGAATGATTGCTTGCTGCAAAAAGAGTGGGCGTCCCTGACCTGCGGGACGCAACCCGAGCACGCAGCGAGACCACAGCGCTGCAGGAAACTTGCCTACGGCGCATACGACTCGTCTCGTCCGAGACGGTTCGCGTATTCTATGGACGCAATCGTGGCAGAAATATGGCGCCGACGCAGAAACGGTGTCGGGCAGCGGCGACACTTGGGGACAGAATGCGAAGATTCAAGGCCTTCGGAACGATCGCAGTCGTGCTGGCGGCGGCGCTGGCTGCCCGCTACCTCTGGATCGAGCCTTTCGAGTACGGCGAGTTCTGCCGCGCCAACGAGGCGACGCTCGCCTGCCGGTTGCGCGCCGCCCTGATCGCGAGCTTCGCTTTCAACGGCATCGGCTACGCTGCGCTGCTCGTCGGCGCGCTGTCACTGTTCATCCGGCGCTTCGGTCTTGCGCTCGCCGGCGCGTGCCTCGGCGTGGCCGGTCTGGTGCTGTACTGCTACGACTACGCGGCGATCGGCTTCCTGCTAAGCGTGCTGACGCTGGCCCGCGTAACGGCGCCGGCGCGTGGCGACGAATTCGGGCAGCAGCACGGCGAGCGAGAAGACTACGCATAGCGCGCTCCACCACATGGCGTGCGGGTTGTAGGGGCCTTCGTAGGCCGCGATCCAAGCCGCCGCCGGCAGCAGCCAGTACGCCATCCAGCGTTCCTCGACCTGCAGGTGCGGCCGCCGGTCGCGCATGGCCGTGTGGGGCGGGGCGAGCGCCGTCCAGGAGAGCAGCGCGTAGCCGAGTGCCGGGATGGTGTAGAGCGCGAGCGGGAAATCGCGGTAGCGCGGATCAAAGACGTGCAGCAGGCAGACCGCGGCCATGCCGAACAGGAACACCGTGCGCAGCAGCCCGAGCGAGCGTTCCAGCGGCCGGTAGGTGTCCTCGTTGGTGGCGAACCAGCGTACCAGCGCAGCGAAAGGCGCCGGGCGCGGCGTGGCGCCGATCTCGAACCAGCGGTTGAGCGCCTGCGCCAGCCTGACCGCCAGCCACAGCGCGCACAGCGAATAGAAGCCGGTGACGAACCACTCCAGCGAATCGCGGCTGGAGTGTTCGATCGCCTGCCATTGCCCGGCGAGCGTGCAGCCGCAGGCGAAACCGGCGAGCAGCAGCGCGATCACCGTCAGCCCGCCGGGACGCGGGCCGTTCGACCAGGCCGCGAGCAGGAGCACCACCGCGCCCGCCACGCCGGCGGCGACCGCGCGCAGCCACTCCGGCTGTTCGATCACCGGCCCGCTGAAAGGGAACTTCTGTCTGCCGTCGGCGCTGTAGAGCCCCCAGTAGCCGCCGACCGTGCCTTCCAGGCGACGCTTCCAGGGCTGATCGAAGGCTTCGATGAGGTTGTAGTCGAAACGGTGCAGGCGCGCGGCGTTGATGAACTCGCGGATGAAACGCGCCTGGTTCACGCGGCTGGGCTGGGCGCCGTCGCGGTTGCGTCCGGCGCTCGGCCAGCCCGTCTCGCCGATGAAGATCCTGTGTCCCGGGAAAGCGCGCTGCACGCGTTCGTGCACCGCCACCACGTGCTCGATGGCCAGATCGATGGGCGCCGGATCGTCCTCCCAGTACGGCAGGATGTGGATGGTGATGAAGGAGACCGACTCCGCGACCTCGGGATAGCGCAACCAGAACTCCCACACGTCGGCGTAGGTCACCGGCAGATTGGTGGCGCGCCGCACCCGCTCGATGTAAGCGCGCAGCGAGCGCGGCGACTGGTCCTTGCGCAGCAACACCTCGTTGCCGACGATGACCGCGCGGATCGCGTCGGCGTCGCGTTTGATGATCCCGAGCGCGCGTTCCAGCTCCAGTTCGTTCTTCTCGTCGTCCGGACCGATCCAGATGCCGAGCAGCACCTTCATGCCGAACTTACGCGCGATGCGCGGCACCTCGGACAAGCCCTGATCGACGGAGTAGATGCGCACGCAGTCGGTGTGACGGGACAGGATGGCGAGATCGGCCTCGATCTGCGAAGGCGAGATCACCAAGCCTTTATTGAACGGCGTGTGCCCCGGGCGGCGGTAAGGGGCGTAGGACACGCACTGGAAGCGTTCCTCGGCGGCGTCGGTCAGTTCGACCGGGCGTCCGAGCTGCCACCAGTAGGCGAAAGCGGCCATGGCGGCCACGGCCAGCACCGCGACGATCACTGCGCGCATTCGTTCTTCTCCCGTTTCCGGTGCCGGGCCGCCGAGCAACCGCCACGCCCGCCCGCGCTCACGGGGCGAGACGCTCCAGCTTCCAGCCGGCGCCTTCGCGGCGGAAGCGCAGACGGTCGTGCAGGCGGCTCGGCCTGCCCTGCCAGAACTCGAAACTGTCGGGGATGAGGCGGTAGCCGCCCCAGTGCGGCGGGCGCGCGGGATCTTCGCCGTGCTCCACGCTCATCTGCCGCACCCGTTCCTCCAGCCATTCGCGGCTGGGCAGCACGCGGCTTTGCGGCGAAGCCCAGGCGCCGATGCGGCTGCCGAGCGGGCGGCTGCGGTAGTAGGCGTCCGATTCCTCCGCCGGCACGCGCTCGACCCGTCCTTCAATGCGCACCTGGCGTTCCAGCTCCGCCCAGTAGAACAGCAGGGCGGCATAGGGATTGGCAGCGAGCTCCTGCCCCTTGCGGCTCTCGTAGTTGGTGTAGAAGGAGAGGCCTTGTGCGTCCACGCCCTTCAACAGCACGACGCGCGCGGAAGGACGCCCCGCGGCATCGGCGGTGGCGAGCGTCATGGCCGTGGGCTCGGGCAGCTCGGCCCGGATCGCCTCGTCGAGCCAGCGCGAGAACTGGGTGTAGGGATCGGCGGCGACATGGGTCTCGTCGAGCGCGGCACGGGTGTATTCGATGCGTAACTGGGCGATGTCCATGGAAGCGGTCGACTGTTGGGAAGGAAGGGATTCTACCCAGCCGCGCGCTTCGCGGCCCGGCCTTCTACAATCGCAACACCTGCCGGGAGGAAAGAGCATGCCAGCGATCATCGATTACGCGCACGGCATCAGCGCCGTGGATTCGGGTTTCGTGCGTCCGCAGCTCGACGCCATCCACCTCATCGTCGAAGGCGGGCGGGCGGCGATCGTCGATACCGGCACCCAGCATTCAGTGCCGGCGATCCTCGGCGCACTGGCCGCCAAGGGGCTGGGCGCGGAAGCCGTCGACTACGTCATCCTCACCCACATCCATCTCGACCACGCGGGCGGCGCGGGGGCGCTCATGCGGGCTCTGCCGAATGCGCAGCTCGTGGTCCATCCGCGCGGCGTGCGGCACATGGCCGATCCGCGCAAGCTCGTCGAAGGCACCATCGCCGTCTACGGGGAGGAGACCGCCCGCCGGCTCTACGGCGACATCCTGCCCGTCCCGGAGGCGCGCATCCTGCCCGCGCCCGACGGTCTGGAGCTCTCCCTCGCGGGACGCGTGCTGCGCCTCTACGAGACGCCCGGTCATGCCCGCCACCACATCGTCGTTCACGACGAGCGTTCGGGCTGCGTGTTCGCGGGCGACACCTTCGGGCTGTCCTACCGCGAACTGGACGAGGACGGGCGGCAGTTCCTCTTCCCCACCACCAGCCCGGTGCAATTCGAGCCCGAGGCCTATCACCGCTCCATCGACCGCATCGCCGCCCTGGCGCGCGACGTCGTCTATGTGACGCACTACAGCGCGCTCTACCACCCGCACGCCAGGACAGCGGACCTGCACCGTCTGATCGACGCCCACGTGGCGCTCGCGCTCGAGGTCGCCGACGCCGGCGAAGAGCGACCGCGGCTGCTCTACGAGGGGGTACGCAAACTGCTACTGGAGGAGGCGCGCCGCTACGGCACCCGTCTCTCCGACGAGGCGGTCATGGCCGTGTACGGCACCGACGTCGAACTCAACGCCCAGGGACTGGGCGTGTGGCTCGACAGCCGCGGCGCGCACTGAGGCGGCGCTTACGGAGAGGGAAACTCTCATCGCCGGCCGTCTCCCGGAGGGGTTCGCCTTCGCCGGCAGGGAGCCGTGACTGGATGAATCCACACTGGACGCCGATCCAAGAGCGAAATCGAGGCGCGCTTCCCTGTTGCGACACCGCTACGCCAGAGGGAAAAACACTCAAAATCCGCTTGCGCGAATGCCTTCGAATGTGCATTCTCTCGTCGCCAAGCCCGCTTGCTCTGGGCGGTACGCAGAGATCGATGATCAAAACACGCAAAGTGGAGGTTTAAGGATGGCAACAAAGAAGCCCGCGAAGAAAGCGACCGCGAAGAAGACTGCTGCCAAGAAGAAACCCGCTAAGAAGGTGACCGCAGCCAAGAAGAAGCCCGCCAAGAAGGTCGTGGCCAAGAAGAAGGTGGTGAAGAAGGCAGCACCGAAGAAGAAAGTCGCGGCGAAGAAAAAGAAGACCGCGGCCAAGCGTAAGCCGAATCCGGCCTTCATGAAGGCGATGACGCCGAGCCCCGCGCTCGCGGCCATCATCGGCAGCGCCGCCCAGCCCCGCACGGAAATCACGAAGAAAATCTGGACCTACATCAAGAAGAACAAGCTCCAGGATTCCGTGAACAAGCGGATGATCAACGCCGACGACAAGCTGAAGGAACTGTTCGGCGGCAAGAAGCAGGTGTCGATGTTCGAGATGACCAAGCTGGTCAACAAGCACCTGAGCTGAGCTGGATACGAGCTGTCGGACGGCCGGTGGGGCGCGGCCCCGCCAGCCGTTTTCTTTTGGCGGAGGCGGTGCGGCGGACGCCGCGCATCGCCTCGCCTAGAATGAAAGCCCCGCCTCGCGAAGCAGCGCCATGTCCTCCTCTCCCGCAATCGGTTTCATCGGCACCGGCCGGGTCGCCAACACTCTTGCGCGCGCCCTGCACGGCGCCGGTTACCGCGTGACGGCGCTGGCCAGCCGCACCCTCGAATCGGCCGCGCGGCTCGCGCAGGCGGTGCCCGGCGCGCGCGCCTACCGCACCCAGCAGGAGGTGGTGGATGCGAGCGAGCTCGTCTTCCTCACCGTGCCCGACGACGCCATCGCGCCGCTCGTGGCTTCGCTCGCGTGGCGTGCCGACATGGCGGTCGTGCACTGCAGCGGTGCCACCGAGCTCGGCGCGCTCGAACCGGCGCGACGCGCGGGGGCGCGTACGGGCGCGTTCCATCCCTTGCACGCCTTCGCCGATCCGCTGGTGGCGCTCGCCAATCTGCCCGGCTGCGCCGTGGCGATCGAGGCCGAGGAACCGCTCTACGGCGAACTGGAGACGATGGCACGCGCGCTGCGTCTGGAACCGCTGCACCTGCCGCCCGGTACGCGCGCGATCTACCACCTCTCGGGAAGCTTCGCCGCCTCCTTCATCGACGGGCTGCTGCACGAGGCGGCGGAGCTGTGGCGCACGCGTCTGGGCGTGCCGCGCGAGCAGGCGCTGAAAGCGCTGCTGCCGCTCGCCTACGCCACGCTCGATTCGGTGGCGAAGATGGGAACGGTCGAGGCGTTGACGGGACCGGTGTCGCGCGGCGACGCGGGCACCGTCGCGCGCCATCTCGACGCGCTGCGCCGCGACCATCCGCGTACCTATGCGCTCTACGTACAGCTCGCGCGGCGTTCGCTGGCGATGGCGATCGAGCGCGGTACGCTCACCGAAGCGCAGCGCGCCGCGCTGACGGAGCTGCTCGGCAAGGAGTAGCGCGCCACCCACGCAAAGCGGCGCTTCCGGTATCGTTGGCGCTTCCGCTTCCGGCAGGCGTTTTCTCTTCCAGTTTCGAGATGTCCGGTTCGATGCTCTTCTGGCTTGCCGCCGGTGCGTTCGCGAGCATGGTCTCGATGCGGATCTGCGATCCGATGCTGCCGGCGCTCGCGGCCGACTTCGGCACCACGCCCGCGGGCGCGGCCGGGGTGGTGACGCTCTACACCCTCGGCTACGGCGTCTCGCAGCTCGTGCACGGTTCGCTCGGCGACCGCATCGGCAAGGCCCGCTACATCGCCGGGGCGGCGCTCGTCGCCGCGGCTGCGTCGCTTGCGTGCGCGCTGGCGCCCGGACTGCGGCTGCTCGAGATCGCGCGGCTTGCGACCGGTGCGGTGGCAGCGGCCATCATTCCGCTGGCGATGGCCTGGATCGGCGACACGGTCGATTACGGTGCGCGGCAGACGACCCTGGCGAAATTCCTGAACGGCGTGATCGTCGGCATCATCCTCGGACAGAGCATGGGCGGCATGCTCGCCGATACGCTGGGGTGGCGTTCGGCTTTCCTGCTGCTGGCGATCGTGTTCGCGCTCACCGGCTGGCAACTGGGCGTGCGCGCCGCTCGCGCGAACCCCGGTTCCCCCGCCGCGACCGCGGATACGCCGATGCTCGAGCGCTACGTGATCGTCCTGCGCGCGCCGTGGGCGAGGGCGATCCTGGCGCTGGTGGCGGTCGAAGGGCTGCTGGTGTTCGGCGCGCTCGCTTTCGTTCCGACTTCGCTGCACGAGCGGGCCGGCCTGCCGGTCTGGCTGGCCGGGGCCACCATGGCCTCGTTCGGCGTCGGCGGTTTCTTTTACACCGCGAGCGCGGCCCGGCTCGTACGCAGCCTGGGCGAGCCGGGTCTGGCGACCGCGGGCGGTCTGCTGTTGGCGGCGGGCTTCGCCCTGGTCGCGCTGCTGCCCGGCGCGGCGAGCGGCGTCGTCGCCTGCATCATGCTCGGGCTCGGCTACTACATGCTGCACAGCACGCTGCAGACCCACGCCACGCAGATGGCACCGGCTGCGCGCGGCACCGCCGTCGCGCTGTTCGCGATGAGTCTGTTCCTGGGACAGTCGGCCGGCGTCACGTTCGTTGCCGGGGCGTTGTCATCCGCCGGCTATGCGGCGCTGTTCGGCATGAGCGCCGCGGGGCTCGCACTGATCGGTCTGGTCTTCGCCGCCCTGCTGCGGCGGCGGACGAGGCAGGCGGACGGTCCGCGGCGCGAACGGCGTCCGGGCGCAGGCGATTAGCCGCGGGACTGCTGCAGCGCGGCGATGCGCGCTTCGATGGGCGGGTGGCTGGAGAACAGCGCCATCCAGCCCGGACGGTCGTTGATGCCCAGCGCGCGGATCGATTCCGGCAGATCGGCCTGTTCGATGCCGCCCAGACGGCGCAGCGCCGCGATCATGGGCTGCGGCGAGCCCAGCAGTTCGGCCGAGCCGCGGTCGGCGCGGAACTCGCGCCGGCGGGAGAACCACATGACGATGATCGAGGCGAGCAGGCCGAACACGATCTCGCACACGATCACGGTGATGTAGAAGCCGGGCCCGACGCCGCGCTCGGTGCGGAACACCGCCTTGTCCACGATGTGACCGACGATGCGGGCGAAGAACACCACGAAGGTGTTCACCACGCCCTGGATAAGCGTGAGCGTCACCATGTCGCCGTTCGCCACATGGGCGATCTCGTGCCCGAGCACCGCCTCCACTTCCTCGCGGTTCATGCTGCGCAGCAGCCCGGTGGAGACGGCGACCAGGGCCGAGTTCCTGAACGCGCCGGTGGCGAAGGCGTTGGGCGCGCCGTCGTAGATCGCCACTTCGGGCATGCGGATGCCGGCGCGGTCGGCGAGCCGCCGCACCGTATCGACCAGCCAGCGCGTCTCGGCGCTTTCGCTGCCGTCGATGACCTGGGCGCGCGTGGTCCACTTGGCCATGGGCTTGGACAGCAGCAGCGAAATGATCGCCCCGGTGAAACCCACCACAGCGGAAAACACCAGCAGGGCGCCGTAGTCGATGCCCTGCGCCGTCAGATAGCGATCCACGCCGAGCAGCCGCAGCGTGATCGACAGGACGACGACGACCGCGATATTGGTGGCGATGAACAGGACCAGCCGTTTCATGTACCTCTCCTCGTGCCCGGATGAGCGCTGGGGATTGTACCGAGAGCCGGGCCTTGCGCCGCCCGTAAACGACGAAGGCCGCGTTGCGCGGCCCTCGTCTCGGGGAGGGTGCTGCGTCGTCAGGCGACGTTACGCTGAGCGGCCTTGCTTTCCTTCAGGGCGCGGTTGACCGCCGACACCACCGCCTTCAGCGAAGCCGTGACGATGTCGGCGTGCATGCCCACGCCGTGCAGCGAGCCCTGGATGCCGGGGCCGGCGATTTCCACATAGGCGACCGCCTTGGCGTCGCTGCCTGTGCCGAGCGAGCGTTCCTCGAAGTGCTGGATGGTGAAGCTGAGCCCCAGCGCGTGCACGAAGGCGTCGATGGGGCCGTTGCCCGCGCCGCGCAGCGTGCGCTCCACGCCGTCCACCTTCACCGTCGCCACGATGCCGCGACCTTCGCCCTCGCTGATGCTCTGGTGCGACACGTAGGCGTAGGGGGTCTCCGCTTCGAGGTAGGTCTGGCGGAAGATGTCCCAGATCTCGGCCGAAGAGAGCTCCTTGCCGGTGGCGTCGGTCACTTCCTGCACCACGCGGCTGAACTCGATCTGCAGGCGGCGCGGCAGCACCAGGCCGTAGTCGCGTTCGAGCAGGAAGGCGATGCCGCCCTTGCCCGACTGGCTGTTCACTCGGATCACCGACTCGTAGGTGCGGCCCACGTCCGCCGGATCGAGGGGGAGATAGGGCACTTCCCAGTACGCGTCGGGCTTCTGCGCCGCGAAGCCTTTCTTGATCGCGTCCTGGTGCGAGCCGGAAAAGGCGGTGAACACCAGGTCGCCGACGTAGGGATGGCGCGGATGGATGGGAAGCTGGTTGCAGTGCTCCACGGTGCGCGCCACGGTGTTGATGTCGGAGAAATCCAGTTGCGGATCGATGCCCTGGGTGTAGAGGTTGAGCGCCAGGGTGACGAGGTCCACGTTGCCGGTGCGCTCGCCGTTGCCGAACAGACAGCCCTCGACGCGGTCGGCGCCCGCCATCAGGCCCAGTTCGGCTGCCGCGATGCTGCTGCCGCGGTCGTTGTGCGGATGCAGGCTGATCACCACGCTGTCGCGGTACTTGATGTGGCGGCACAACCACTCGACCTGGTCGGCGTAGACGTTGGGCGTGGCCACTTCCACCGTCGCCGGCAGGTTGATGATCGCCTTGCGGTCGGGGGTGGGCTCCCACACGTCCAGCACCGCGTTGCAGATGTCGAGCGAGACTTCCAGCTCGGTCGCGGTGAAGGTCTCGGGACTGTACTCGAAGCGCCACTCGGTCTCGGGGTGCTGCGCCGCCAGTTCCTTGATCAGGCGCGCGTGCCGCACCGCGATGTCCTTCACCCCCGCCACGTCGGTGTTGAACACCACCCGGCGGAACACCGGCGAGGTGGCGTTGTACACGTGCACGATGGCGCGCTTGGCGCCGCGCAGCGATTCGAAGGTGCGGCGGATGAGGTCTTCACGCGCCTGTGTCAGCACCTGGATGGTGACGTCGTCCGGGATGGCGTCGCTTTCGATCAGGTGGCGTACGAAATCGAAGTCGGTCTGCGAGGCCGAGGGAAACGCGACTTCGATTTCCTTGAAGCCGATCTGGACCAGGAGGTCGAACATGCGGCGCTTGCGCTCGCCGTTCATCGGCTCGATCAGCGCCTGATTGCCGTCGCGCAGGTCGGAGGAGCACCAGACCGGTGCCTTGGTGATGGTCTTGTTCGGCCACGTGCGGTCAGGCAACGCGACCGGAGGGAAGGGGCGGTATTTCTTCGACGGATCTTTCAACATGATGGCTTCCTTGGCGTTCGTTTGACGACATGCGGCCGGATGGTGGCAAGGCGTGCGGGCGGCCACGGGTTCGAGGCCCGCAAGCCGGTCCGCAGTCGCAGCGAAACGAAGGAATAGAGCGCGGCAATCAGGTTCGTCATGTCAGTCTCCGTACGGGAATCACGGAAGCCCCGCCGGCCTTGAGCCGGGCGGCGGATGAATTCGAATTGGGGGAAGTGGAGGATTTAGCTGCGCGCGAGGCGCAGCAGCAGACCGAGCGTCAGGGAGAGGACGCCTAGAACGAAGTACGCGGTCTGGAAAGAGGAAGTCATGCCGGCACTGTACCGGCGCTGCTGCGGCGCGTCAAGTTGAGGGGCGGCGCACGCACGCCGGGCCGGCCGCCGCGCTAGCGGATGGGCAGGAACATCGCCCCGGCCGCGTTCTGCACCACGAAGCGCAGCGTGCGCCGCGAACGCTGCGCCAGGATGCGCGCCAGGATGTCCTGATAGGCGATCAGCTTGCCGAACTCGCGCTCGAAGCTGAGGTTCGCGCCTTCGGGGCCCGCCTCGTTGCTGAGCAGCAGCAGGTTGCCGCGCTCGTCGCGGGCGTTGGAGAGCTTCCACACCGCGATCTCGATGTTGCGCGCGGCGTTGTAGAGGTTCTGCGGGTCGAGCCGGTCGAGGAGGTAGAACTCCTTCTGCTCGTTGTAGGCCTGGTGGAGCATGCCGCCCAGCCCGGCGATGAAGGCGAACACGCGGTCGCCGCCGTAGTCGGGCGCGAAGGCGAGATGCAGCAGCTCGATGCCGCGCCGGTTGTCCAGTTCCGGGAAACGCCACTTGAAGGCCGGATCGAAGGCGCGCGTGATGGCCGCCTCCGCGCTCGGCAGCTGGCTTTTCTGCAGCTCGCGCGGGTTGCGGCGGTAGAGCTTCTCCATCAGGAGCTTCAGGCTCGCCATGCTGTGGTCGAGATGGGCCTCCACCACCTGGTCGATGTCGGTTTTGGCGAGATCGGCGACCTTGAACTCGCGCTCGGCGGGCGCGCCGCGGCGCTGCGGCGGGGAGGCGGTGGAACATGCCGCAAGCGGCAGCGCGGCGAGTGCCAGCACCAGCGCGCGCCGCATCGCGTCGGTTCCTCCGGTCGCCGCCATCCTTCGTCCTCCCCAAGCGCTCTTGTTTTTGGCTGCGGCGCAGCACGATTTCGCCGCACGCGCAAGCTTGTCACGTCCGGTGCCATTCTGCATAGTGCGCGGCTTCGCAAGTCCACGCAGTACCCATGCTTCCTTCCATCGAACAACGCATCGCCGCCGAGCTCGGCGTCAAACCCCAACAGGTCGCTGCCGCCGTCGCGCTGCTCGACGAGGGCGCGACGGTGCCCTTCATCGCCCGCTACCGCAAGGAGGTGACGGGCGGTCTCGACGACACCCAGCTGCGCACGCTGGAAGAGCGCCTCGGTTATCTGCGCGAGCTGGAGGAACGCCGCGCAGCCGTGCTGGCGAGTATCGAGGAACAGGGCAAGCTCACTCCCGAGCTGAAGGCGCAGATCGAGGCGGCGGAGACCAAGCAGCGTCTCGAAGATCTCTATCTGCCCTACAAGCCCAAGCGCCGCACCAAGGCGCAGATCGCCCGCGAGGCGGGCCTGGGCGCGCTGGCCGCGGCGCTGCTCGCCGATCCCACGCTGAATCCGGAAGAGGAAGCGGCCAAATACCTCAGGCTCGCCTTCACCACCGAGCAGGGCGAGAACCCCGGTGTGCCGGACGTGAAGGCCGCGCTGGAAGGCGCGCGCCAGATCCTCATGGAACAGTTCGCCGAGGACGCCGAGCTGGTCGGCGCGCTGCGCGAGCACCTGCACGAACACGGCGTGCTGGTGTCCGCCGTGATCGAAGGCAAGGAACAGGAAGGCGCCAAGTTCCGTGACTACTTCCAGTACAGCGAGCCGATCAAGGACATTCCCTCGCACCGCGCGCTGGCGCTGTTCCGCGGCCGCAAGGAGGAAGTGCTGCGCCTTGCGCTCAAGCTGCCGGAGGAGCTGGAGGAACAGCCGGCGAAGCCCTCGGCTGCGCCTTTCAACGCCTGCGAGCGCCGCATCGCCGCGCGCTTCGGCATCGCCGACAAGGGCCGCGCCGCCGATGCTTGGCTGCTGCAGTGCGTGCGCTGGACCTGGCAGGTGAAGCTCTCCTGGCAACTGGAGAGCGATCTGTTCAACGCCTTGCGCGAGCGGGCGGAGGAGGAGGCGATCCGCGTCTTCGCGCGCAACCTGCACGACCTGCTGCTCGCCGCGCCGGCGGGCCCGCGCGTCACCATGGGCCTGGACCCGGGCGTGCGCACCGGCGTGAAAGTCGCGGTCGTGGACGGCACGGGCAAGCTGCTGGAAACCGCCACCATCTATCCGCACGAGCCGCGCAAGGACTGGGACGGCTCGATCGCGGCGCTGGCGGCGCTGGCGCGCAAGCACGGCGTGGAGCTCGTCAGCATCGGCAACGGCACCGCCTCGCGCGAGACCGACCAGCTCGTCGCCGATCTCATCAAGCGCCATCCCGAGCTGCGGCTCACCAAGGTCGTGGTCTCGGAGGCGGGGGCTTCGGTCTATTCGGCTTCCGAATACGCGGCCAAGGAATTCCCGGACCTGGACGTCAGTCTGCGCGGCGCGGTCTCCATCGCGCGGCGTCTGCAGGACCCGCTCGCCGAACTGGTGAAGATCGATCCCAAATCCATCGGCGTGGGCCAGTACCAGCACGATGTGAGCCAGACCAAGCTCGCCCGCTCGCTCGACGCCGTGGTGGAGGATTGCGTGAATGCGGTGGGCGTGGACGTGAATACCGCCTCGGCGCCGCTGCTCGCGCGCATTTCCGGGCTCACGGCCTCGCTCGCCGAGGCGATCGTGCGCTACCGCGACCAGCACGGGCCCTTCCCCAACCGCGAAGCGCTGAAGAAAGTGCCGCGCCTGGGCGAGAAGACCTTCGAACAGGCGGCGGGCTTCCTGCGCATCCCGAACGGCGACAATCCGCTCGACGCCTCGGCCGTGCACCCGGAGGCCTATCCGGTCGTGGAGCGCATCCTGGCCGACATCAAGCGCTCGGTGCGCGAGGTCATGGGCGACGTCGAGACGCTGAAGAAGATCGACCCGGCCAGATATACCGACGAACGCTTCGGCCTGCCGACGGTGCGCGACATCCTGCGCGAACTGGAGAAGCCCGGCCGCGATCCGCGCCCCGAGTTCAAGACCGCGGCCTTCAAGGAGGGCGTGGAGGAACTGACCGACCTGGAGCCCGGCATGGTGCTGGAAGGCGTGGTGACCAACGTCACCAACTTCGGCGCCTTCGTCGACATCGGTGTGCACCAGGACGGACTGGTGCATATCTCCATGATGTCGCACAAATTTGTCAAAGATCCGCGCGAGGTGGTGAAGGCCGGCGATATCGTGCGGGTCAAGGTGCTGGAAGTGGACGTGCCGCGCAAGCGCATCGCGCTCAGCATGCGCCTCGACGAGACGCCCGGCGCCCGTACGGAAGGCGGTGCCCGCCCGGCCGGACGCAAGCCCGCTCCGCGCGAGCGCGAGGCGCCGGGCGGGGCGCTCGCCGCCGCGCTCGCCCGTGCCTTGCAGCGCAAGGCGTCTTGATCGCACGATCCATGGAACTCATCGCGCGCCGTGCGCCGCTTCGCTAAGATCGTGTCGTTGACATTGAAGGGAGTCGGGGAATGGATTTGTCGGGCCTGAAGCCCGGTCTGAAGGCCGGCAACGTCATCATCGTCGGCAACGAACACACCGCGCCGCACGTGGGCAGCGGGCTGGTGCGCGTGCTCGCCACGCCGGTGATGATCAACATGTTCGAGGCGGCGGCGCTCGCCGCGGTGGAGCCGTACCTGCCAGCCGGCTACCAGACCGTCGGCACGCGGCTTGACGTGCGTCATTTCGCGGCGACGCCGGTGGGCATGCGGGTCTGGGCCGAGGCCGAGCTGGTGGAAGTGGAAGGCCGCACGCTGCGCTTCCGTCTCGCCGCGCGCGACGAACGCGAGCCCATCGGCGACGGCATGCACGAGCGCGTGATCATCAAGCTCGGGCGCTTCGACCAGCGCATGGCGGACAAGCTCGCCGGCAAGGCGTCCGGCCAGGATTGAAGCCGTTTCGCCCGTCCGCGCGCTCAGGCACGCGCGATGCCTTGCCCATACCGAAGCTCGAGCTTCGGTATAGGAGGCACACATGGGCATGGCGCCGACCCTGGAAGCGTTCTTCCGCTCGCACACCGTTCCCTACGATCTGCTGTATCACGACCGTTCCGCCACCAGCCTGGAAACCGCGCGCATGTCGCAGGTGCCGGCCGACCGGCTGGTGAAGGCGGTGGTGCTCGACGACGGCGAGCGTTGCGTGGTTGCCGTGCTGCCGGCCTCGCGGCGCGTGGAATTCGGCGAACTCAACGCGCACACCGGCCGCGTCATGCGGCTGCTCTCCGAAGAGGAATTCGCCCGCTACTTCCCCGACTGCGAGCCCGGCGCGGTGCCGGCGCTCGCGAACGCCTACGGCCTGGAAGTCATCTGGGACGAGAGCATCGCCGAGGAACCCGATCTCTATTTCGAGGCCGGCGACCATTGCACGCTCGTGCACATGAAGACCCGCGACTTCATTCAGATGATGCGCGAGCGCGGCCGCCGCGATCATTTCGCCGAGCCGAAGTTCGTCCTGGCCGGCTGGGAGGACGACGACGATTCGGACTAGTGCCGGCCGCGGTGGCTCGCGGCGCGCCGCACGATCGGCAACAGGCGGTGCAGGTCGCGGCGGCCGACGACGTCGTCGGCGCCCAGCCGCACGCCGTTCAACACCTCCGTCGACGACAGGTTGTCGCTCAGCAGGACGAAGGCGGCGTCCGGGCAGTGGGTTCGCGCCAGTTGCAGCAGCGTGGCGGCGCTGATGTCCGGGAGATTGCTGCTGCCGAGGATGAGATCGTAGGGGCCGTTCGCGATCGCGGTATGGAAACGTTCGCCGTCCGCCGCGCCCACGTAGTCGATTTCGACTTTCAGGCGCTCGGCCATGTACGCCCGCAGGCGCGCGATCTCGTTCTCGTCGTAGTCGAGATGCAGGATCCGCAACATCGTCGCAGTCCCTCGAAGCAGCGGGAGACTGTACCGAATTGCGACGTCCGGGTAACTCCGCCGTTGGGCATATTGCTTAGGGCGGAGCGCGCCGGGCACGTTTCTGGCCAACGGCCGTTCAGGCGAGCGCCCGCAACACGATCTCGCACACGTCCTTGGACAGGCCGTCGGCGTCGCGGATGGATTCCAGCGCCGCGCGCGCATGGGCCTGGCGCTGCGCGTCGAACTTCCGCCAGCGGTCGAAGCCGCGCGCCATACGCGCCGCCACCTGCGGATTGAGCCGGTCGAGCGCGATCACCTGCTCGGCGAGGAAACGGTAGCCCGAGCCGTCGGCCGCGTGGAAGCGCACCTGGTTGTTGCGGAAGCCGCCGATGAGCGCGTACACCTTGTTGGGATTCCTGATGTTGAAGCCCGGGTGCGCGAGCAGGGCCTGCACGCGCTGGAGCGTGTCGGGCAGGCGCGACGAGGCCTGCACCGCGAGCCACTTGTCCACCACAAGCGCCTCGTCCTTCCACCTGGCGTAGAAGCGATCGAGCGCCGTCTGCCGTTCCGGTACGTCGATGTGCGACAGCGCCGTCAACGCCGCAAGGGCGTCGGTCATGTTGTCCGCCGCCTCGAACTGGTTCACGCACAGCGCGCGCACTTCCTCGTCGTCAAGCTCCATCAGATAGCCCAGGCAGAGGTTGCGCAACGCGCGCTCGCCCGCGGACTTGGCGTCGGGGCTGTACGGGCCGCGCGGCCGGTAGGCGTGATAGGCCTCGAACAGTTCGGTGCGCAGCGCCTGCGCGATCTGCGCGCGCACGCCGATGCGCGCCAGATGAATGGCGTCCGGATCGACCACCTCCATCTGCTCGGCCAGGAACGATTCGGAAGGCAGCGACAGCGCCTCGGCGGCGAAGGCCGGATCTTGCCCGGCATCGGCCAGCACGCGCGCGAAAGCCTGCACGAACGACGCCGGCACGTCGAACGCACGGCCGGCGCGCACGGCCTCGACCCCGCGCAGCAGGATGCGCGTGGCGAGCCGCTGTCCCGCCTCCCAGCGGTTGAAGGCGTCCGAGTCGTGCGCCATGAGGTGCGTGAGCTCGGCTTCGTCGTAGTCGTGGTCGAGGATCACCGGCGCCGAGAAGCCGCGCAGCAGCGAGGGCACCGGCCGCTGCGGCACGTTCACGAACACGAAGCGTTCTTCGGCTCGCTTCACCGAGAGCACGCGGTTCGTGCCCTGCGGCGCCGCTTCGCCTTCCAGTTGCAGCGGCAGGTCGCTGCCGTCGGGCGCCACGAGTCCCACGGCGAGCGGAATGTGCAGCGGCAGCTTCTCCGGCTGACCCGGCGTGGGCGGCGTGTGCTGCCGCACCGTGAGCGTATAGGTGCGCGCCGCGGCATCGTAATGACCGCGCGTGGTCAGCACCGGCGTGCCGGCCTGGTCGTACCAGCGCTTGAACTGGGTGAGGTCCACGCCCGAGGCGTCGGCCATGGCCTGCACGAAATCGTCCGTCGTCACCGCCTGACCGTCGTGGCGTTCGAAGTACAGATCCATGCCGCGGCGGAACGCCTCCTTGCCGATCAGGGTGTGGATCATGCGCACCACTTCGGCGCCTTTCTCGTACACGGTCGCCGTGTAGAAGTTGCTGATCTCCATGTACGACTGCGGCCGCACCGGATGCGCCATGGGGCCGGCATCCTCCGGGAACTGCGCCGCGCGCAGGCCGCGCACTTCCTGGATGCGGGTGACCGCGCGCGAGTAGGTGTCGGCGCCGTATTCCTGGTCGCGGAACACCGTGAGCCCTTCCTTGAGCGAGAGCTGGAACCAGTCGCGGCAGGTGACGCGGTTGCCCGTCCAGTTGTGGAAGTACTCGTGCGCGACCACGCGGTCGATGTTCATGAAATCCATGTCGGTCGCGATGTCGGGGCGCGCCAGCACGTACTTGGTGTTGAAGATGTTGAGCCCCTTGTTTTCCATCGCGCCCATGTTGAAGTCGCCCACGGCCACGATCATGTAGCCGTCGAGGTCGAGCTCCAGCCCGAACACCTCCTCGTCCCACTTCATGGCGCGCTTGAGGCAGTCCATGGCGTGCGCGCACTGGTCGAGCTTGCCAGGCTCCACGTAGATCGCGAGCTTCGCGTGTTTGCCCGAGCGGGTGATGAAGGTGTCTTCCAGCTTGTCGAGCTTCGCCGCCACCATGGCGAAGAGGTAGGAAGGCTTGGGGAAGGGGTCTTCCCAGCGCGCCCAGTGACGGCCGTCCGCTTCGTCACCTTGCGCCACCAGGTTGCCGTTGGACAGCAGCACGGGATAGCGCGCCTTGTCGGCATGGATGGTCGTCGTGTAGCGCGCCATCACGTCGGGCCGGTCGATGAACCAGGTGATGCGGCGGAAGCCCTCGGCTTCGCATTGGGTGAAGTAGCCGTCCTTGGAGACGTAGAGGCCCATGAGCTGCGTATTGCGCTGCGGCTCGATGCGGGAGACCGTCTCCAGGGTGAAGGACTCGGGCACGCGTGCGATCGTCAACGCATCGTCGGTGAGTTCGTATTCGCCGGCTTGCAGCGTCCGGCCGTCGAGCGCGACCGAGACGAGCTGCAGCTCGTCGCCGTCCAGGCGTAACGGCGCGTTCGGGTCGGCGGCCGCGGGATTGCGGCGCACGGCCAGCCGGCCGCGCACCAGCGCGTGGTCGTCGCGAAGATCGACGTCCAGTTCCACCCGCTCGATCAGGAAAGCGGGCGGGGTGTAATCCTTGAGAAAAATCGTCTGAGGGGTAGGTTCGCGCATGTCGACACTCTGCACGTTGTAGGCGATGCGGCCCGCATTGCGCGGACCGCGCTAACAGGATCATAACGCCTGCAAGCCGCCGTCCCGCGCGAAGCGCAAAGAAAAAGGGCGGCCGAGCGGCCGCCCTCGTCCCGGTGCGGAGCGCTCAATGCCGTCTGCGTCCCCACATGAGGCCGAGCAACCCGAGGCCCAGCAAAGCCAGGCTGCCGGGCTCCGGCGCCTGTTGGCCCGGCCCCGGCCCGGGGCCGCCGCACGGCGGCTGGTCGGGACCGCCGCAGGACTGGAAAGTGCCGGCGGCGATGAATACCACCGAGTCGAGAATGGGATCGGTCACGTCGGCGACCCCGAGCTCGATGAGGTTCTCCTCGCCGGGAACGACATCGGCGACGAAGGAGAGCACAACGGTCAGGCCGTCGATTTCCGCATCGATCGTTCCGCTGTTCGGCGGATTGTCGCGGAAGAACTGACAGTTCGACGGGTTGTTGCCGTTTGCCGCCCCGCCGCTGGGTCCGCCGCAATTGACGTTGTTGATGGCGACAGGCGTGTTCGTGCCGGGGATCAGTGCGAAGTTCTCGCCGTTCACGAAAAAGCCGAACACGTCGTTGAATCCGCTGTTGACGAAGTTGTTGTACTCCTCCGAACCGAAGACATAGCTGAACTGCACCTGATTGCCGGTCGGGATGAAGCGGAAGCTCAGAATCGATGCGTTGAACGTGGTGCCCTGATTGAGTCCGTCGAGCAGCGGGCTGCCGGGCGCGTCGTTGTCGATGCCGGCGGCGCCGTCCTGGTTGGGGGTCGCGCTGACGAAGGCCGCGTCACCGGAGCTCAGGATGATGCCGGTCTGGATGCCGATGGAATTGGCCTGATTGGTTCCGCCGCCGGTGAAAGTGCCCGCAGCCTCGGGAACGCCGGTGTAGGACACCGAACCCGGCACGATGGTGATGCCCGCATCCTGGCTGAGCAGGACGTTCACCATGTCTTCCGCCGTGGGGCCGCCGGGATCGGACATGCGCGTCACTACCGGGGCGGCATGTAATGCGGTCGAGGCCAGCCCCAGCGCCAGGGCGGTCGCGCACGTCAGTCGTTGCATGCTCATGTATTCCTCCATCCCGGTCCCATGCCGGAGCCGGGTTCGGAGCAGAGCGCACGCCGGTGAATGTTTTCAATTCGACATCAGTCGTTTAATTGCGACGGCGGGTTTGGCGTATCGCCCTTTGGTAAGCGCCTCGACTGTCGATAGTCGTTGGGATGCGGAGACGGCGATCGGATCGTTGGCGACAGTCACGCATTCCAGCGCCGCGCGTGAAAGGCCCATGCGTCGGCGATGATGCGTTCGAGATCGCTGCGCTCGGGACGCCATCGCAATTCGCGCAGCGCTCTCTCGGGCGAGGCGATCAGTATCGCCGGATCGCCTTCGCGCCGCGGGCCTTCCACGACGGGGACCGGCCTTCCGGTCACGCGTTCGGCGGCGGCGACGACCTTGCGGATGGAGAAGCCTTTGCCGTGCCCCAGGTTGTAGACCGCGCTCCCCGCACCCTGCACGAGCCGCTCAAGGGCGAGCAGATGGGCGGAGCACAGGTCGACGACATGGATGTAGTCGCGGATGCAGGTGCCGTCGCGCGTGGAGTAGTCGGTGCCGAAGACGGTGAGATGCGGCCGCCTCCCTGCCGCCGCCTGCAGCACGAGCGGGATGAGATGCGTCTCGGGCTCGTGCAGCTCGCCGATGCGGCCCTGCGGATCGGCGCCCGCGGCGTTGAAGTAGCGCAGGCACACGCTCTTCAGACCGTGGGCGCGGTTGTAATCGGCGAGTATTTCCTCCACCATGCGCTTGGAGCGGCCGTAGGGATTGATGGGCGCGCAAGGGTGCGTCTCGTCGATCGGCACGCGCAAGGGTTCACCGTACACCGCGGCGGTGGAGGAGAAGATGAAGTGCCTGACGCCGTGCCGCACCATCGCGTCGAGCAGCACCAGCGTGTTGGCGACGTTGTTGCGGTAGTACTTGGCCGGCGCGAGCACGGATTCGCCGACCTGGATATAGGAGGCGAAGTGCATCACGCCGTCGAAGCGGTGCGCGGCGAACAGGCGGTCGAGCAGTTGCGCGTCGGCCATGCTGCCTTCCACGAACTCGCCCGCGAGCACGGCCTCGCGATGGCCCGTGGAGAGATCGTCGAGCACCACGACCTCGTGGCCCCGCTCGCTCAGCATCAGCACCATGTGCGAGCCGATGTAGCCCGCACCGCCGACCACCAATACCTTCATCGCTCGTTTCCGGATCGGAGCGCGCTATCTTAGCGGCTGCGGGGAGATCGCGCGACACCAGTCGCGCATGATCTCCAGCGCCTGCATGTGCACCGAGTCGGAGTCGAGGACGTACTCGATGGGTTGCGGGTGTGCGAGCAGGAAGCCCTGCACGTAATCGACGCCGAGCTGGCACAACGTGGCGAGCTCGTTCATCTGCTCGACCCGTTCGGCCACGGTCCTGATCCCCAGGCGGCGGGCGATCATCTGGATCGCCTCGACCACCGAGCGGTTGACGTCGTCCTTGTGGATGCCGGCGATGAAGGCGCCGTCGATCTTCAGGATGTCGATCGGCAGCTCGCGCAATAGCGACAGCGTGGTCATGCCGACGCCGAAGTCGTCGAGCGCGAAGCGCAGCCCCTTCGCCCGCAGCGTGCGCATCAGCCCGCCGGTGTGTTCGGGATCGTCGATCGCCGCGGTCTCGGTGATCTCGAAACACACTTTTTCGTACGGCACGCCGTGCCGGTCGAACTGCTCGAGGATGTACTCGGCGATGTGCGGGTCGCGCAGCGTCGCCGGCGACAGGTTGATCGATATGGTGCCCAGCTCGCCCCAGCGGTCGGGCGCGTAGCGCTGCGCGCAGACCGCCGCGGTGCGCGCGATCACCCAGCGGTCCAGTTCGTCGATGAGTCCGTAGCGCTCGGCCGCCGTCAGGAAGGCGCCGGAGGCGATCGGCGCGCCGTCGGCGTCGATCATGCGCAGCAGCACCTCGAAGTGCCGCATGGAGCGTTTCTTGCGGCGTACCGGCACGATCGGCTGCGCGTACAGGCGCAGCCGGCCGTCGTCGATGGCGCTGCGCAGCGTGCTCACCGCGGCGCGTTCGGCGCGCAGCACGTCGAGCGAGCCGTCGGCATCGCTGTGACGCACGATGCGGTTGCGGCCGCCGCGCTTGGCCATGTAGCAGGCGAGGTCGGCCGCTTTCTGCACTTCGTCGGCGGATTGCAGGGTCTCGTGGATCTCGACCACGCCGATGCTGGCGCTGACGCGGAAGGTGCGTCCGTTCCAGTTGAAGCGGAAATTGGTGATGGCGCGGCGCACGTCCTCGGCGAGCCGCATGGCGTTTTCGCCGGAGCACGAGCGCATCAGCACGGCGAACTCGTCACCGCCCAGGCGCGCCACCATGTCCGACTTGCGCGCGCAGTTCTGCAACAGGCTCGCCAGCTGTTTCAGCAGCTCGTCGCCCGCGGCATGGCCGCAGGAGTCGTTGACGGCTTTGAACTCGTCCAGATCCAGCATCACCAGCGCATGCGGGCCGTCCTGCGCGCGCGAGGCGTACAGCCGCTCGAGCTCTTGTTCATAGGCGGCGCGGTTCGCAAGCCCCGTCATCAGGTCGTGCGTGGCCCGCCATTCGAGCTGCTGCGCCGCCGCGCGCACGGCGGTGACGTCGCGGAACACCACCACCGCGCCGTCGATCCGGCCCTGGGCGGTGTGGATCGGCGCGGCGGAGGCGTCGACCGGCACCAGTATGCCGGCGCGGGTGCGCAGCACCGTATGGGTCGAGGAACTGACCTGCCCCTGCCGCATGACCGTCTGCACGAGATCGGGCAGCGCCGCGCCAGTCGTCTCGTCCTGGATCTGGAACACCGCCTCGAAGGGCTGGCCGATCGCCTCCTCCGCGGGCCAGCCCACGATCCTGGCGGCGGCGCCGTTCATGGCGGCGATGCGGCCGTCCGCCGCGGTGGCAATGACGCCGTCGGCAATCGATTGCAACGTCACTTCGGCGCGTTCCTTCTCCTGCTGCAGCGCGCTTTCCGCGGTGCGCCAGGCCGCCGCCATCTGCGCAAAGTCTTCGGCGAGCTCGCGCAGTTCGCTGCTGCCGGATATCTCCACCTGCGTCAACGCGGCCGCGGGGTCGGAGCGCAGCTTGCGCATTTCCCGCCGCAGATAGTCGAGCGGTTGCAGCATGCGCGACACCAGCAGCCACATCGCCGGGAACAACAGCGCCGCCAGCGCCGCGCCGGCAAGCAGCATGTGCCGCGACAGACGCGACAGCGAAGCGAAGGCTTCTTCGTTGGAGGTGAAGCCGATCAGCATCCAGTCGGTGGAAGCGATCGGCCTGAAGGCATAGAGGCTGCGCACGCGGTTGTAGTTGGGCCCGACGCGCACCGCGGCGGGATCGGCCATGCCGGCGCGGATGGTTTCGGCCGGCTCGCCCAGGCTGTCCACTTCCTGCGCGATGTAACGCGCGTCCGGGTGCAGGATCACCGTTCCGGCGCGGCTGACGACGATGAAATTGCCGTGCGGCGTGCCCACGGAGTGGGACAGCAGCAACTGGTCGTGGTTGAGCGCGATCGTGCCCACCACCACGCCGCGCAGCCGGCCGTTTTCGTCGTGCAGCGGGTAGGTCAGCGCCACCACGGGCTCGCCGCTCAACGGGCTTATGAACGGCGCATGGATGACGGGCGTGCCGTTGTCCTGCAAGGTTTCGGCAAACCAGCGTTCCCCGGCCACGGGCGCCATGGCCATCGAGGGGCGCGAAGCGATCAGCCGCCCCCGCAGGTCGAAGACCGCGATGCTTTCGAAATTGTGCTGGATGCCGATGCGCCAGGTCAGGAAGTAGTGCAGCGCGGCCGGGTCGTCCATGTGCTGCCCGGTGATGTTGCCGGTCAGCTCGCTCAAGGCGGCGCGGGCGAGGCGGAACTGACGGTCCAGATCCGCGGCGACGCGATTGGTGTATTCCTCGTGATGGGTGACGCTCGAAGCGAGCACCATCCGTTCGGACAGACTGGATTGCAGACTGGTGACGAGCGCAATGCCGATGGCAGCCAGTACGGCGGCGGCAAGTGCTGTCCTCCCCTTGAGCGTTCTCAGCACCGTGTCCCCTGAAATTGTTGTCGTTATGGCGATAACAGGCGTGCAGCCCTTTTTGATCGAAATCGTACTCACGGACGCGCGACCTTAGGCGTGTCCTTGCGTTCGCATGCGTACTAGTGCGCAAACGAGAGCTTCGCGCGCCTGCGTCGAAGATGCTGCGTTGCACATACGACTTGTGTTGCAGCGGTTCGTCAAAATTTGCAGAAATCAAAAACGGAGTGCGTATACTTCCTCCCATCCACGTAGGGGAGGGACATGAGGAAGTTGGCGGGAATCTTCGTGCTGCTCGTCGGATCGCTGTGCGCGGCCGTCGTCCATGCCCAGGCTTATCCGCACAAACCGATCACCATAATCGTGCCCTTCGCGGCCGGCGGCCCGACCGATACCGTCGGTCGCACCATCGCTGTTGCAATGCAAAAACGCCTGCGGCAGACCGTCGTGATCGAGAACGTGAGCGGAGGGGGCGGTACCGTGGGCGCGACCCGGGTGGCGCACGCCGCGCCGGACGGTTACACCCTGCTGCTCTATCACGTCGGCATGGCGACCGCGCCGACGCTCTATCCCGATCTGCCGTTCGACCCGCTGAAGAGTTTCGAACCCATCGGCGAGGTCACGGACGTTCCCATGACTCTGATCGGCCGTCCGGGTCTGCCGGCGCGAGACTTTGCCGAGTTGCGCGCCTACCTCGCGCGCGACCCCGCCGCGTTGACCTATGCGCACGCCGGCATGGGTTCAGCCTCCCATTTGTGCGGCCTGCTGCTGATGAAGGCGCTGGGTGTCGATCTGCGTACCGTGACGTTCAAGGGTACTGGGCCGGCGCTGAACGAACTGCTCAGCAACCGCGTCGACGTCATGTGCGACCAAGTGACCAATACCAATTCGCAGATACGCGGCGGCAAGGTGCGCGCCTACGGCGTCACCACGCCGGAGCGGATCGCTTCCCTGCCGGGGGTGCCGACTCTGCACGAAGTCGGGCTGCGGGGTTTCGAAGTGGCGGTGTGGCATGCGCTCTACGTGCCCGCCGGCACGCCGCAGGAGGTCCGCGACAAGCTCAACGATGCGCTGCGTTACGCGCTCACCGACCAGACGGTGAAGGCGCGCCTGAACGATCTCGGTACCGACCCGGTGCCGCTGCACAAGGTCACGCCCGAGTTCACGCGTGATCACCTGCGTGCAGAAATCGACAAGTGGGCGCAGGTGATCCGCGACGCCCGGCCGTACGTCGACTGAAGGGCCGCGGCCGCCGGGGCGGGCGATTCTATGTCATTTGCATTAAAGGGCGGCGGGTTTCCCGCTCCGTTCGGCGCGCCCTTCGTTATACTGGCAGCCGACGCCCTGCAGACGTTCGCCGCAGGTCCGTCCGCCTCGCTGGTAGCGCGGCCGATGCCGCGCCGACGTCGACGAACGCGCACGACGCGCGCCGTGGCCGCCGCCGGCAGCATCCGCTGCCGGACCGGGCAGGACGCGGCAGGGCGGAGCAGGCGCCGGGCGGTCGCCCGCGCCGATCACCGAGCCGAGGAGCACACATGGACGAGTCACTGCGTCAGGCGGCACTGCAATACCACCGCACGCCCACTCCCGGAAAAATCTCCGTCACCCCGACCAAGGGCCTGGTCAACCAGCGCGATCTCGCGCTGGCCTATTCACCCGGTGTGGCCGCCGCGTGCCAGGAGATCCAGCGCGATCCGCAGGAAGCGAGCACGCTCACCGGGCGCTCGAACCTCGTCGCCGTCATCACCAACGGCACCGCCGTGCTGGGCCTGGGCAACATCGGACCGCTCGCCGCCAAGCCGGTGATGGAGGGCAAGGCGGTCCTGTTCAAGAAATTCGCCGGCATCAACGTCTTCGATCTGGAGATCGCCGAGCACGATCCGGACAAGCTGGTGGAGATCATCGCCGCGCTCGAACCCACCTTCGGGGGCATCAACCTGGAGGACATCAAGGCGCCGGAATGCTTCGAGATCGAGCGCAAGCTGCGCGAGCGCATGAGGATTCCGGTGTTCCACGACGACCAGCACGGCACCGCCATCATCGTCGCCGCGGCCATCGTCAACGGCCTGCGCGTCACCGGCAAGCGCATCGAGGACGTCAAGCTCGTCACTTCGGGCGCGGGCGCCGCCGCGCTTGCCTGCCTCGACCTGCTCGTGCACCTGGGCCTCAAGCGCGAGCACATCTGGGTGACGGACATCGAAGGCGTGGTGTACGAAGGCCGCACCGCGCTGATGGACGAATACAAGGCCCGCTACGCGCGCAAGACCGACGCGCGCAAACTGGAGGACGTGCTCGACGGCTGCGACGTCTTCCTGGGGCTGTCGGCGGGCGGCGTGCTGAAACCGGAGATGCTCGCGCGCATGGCGCCGCAGCCCATCATCCTCGCGCTCGCCAACCCCGAGCCGGAGATTCGTCCCGAAGCGGCGAAGCAGGTGCGTCCGGACTGCATCATCTGCACCGGCCGTTCGGACTACCCGAACCAGGTCAACAACGTGCTGTGCTTCCCCTTCATCTTCCGCGGCGCGCTGGATGTGGGCGCGACCACCATCAACGAGGAGATGAAAGTCGCCGCCGTGCACGCCATCGCCGAACTGGCGCAGGCGGAGCAGTCCGACGTCGTCGTGGAAGCCTACGGGCAGGACAACCTGCGTTTCGGGCCCGAATACCTCATCCCCAAACCCTTCGATCCGCGGCTGATCGTCAAGATCGCGCCGGCGGTGGCGAAGGCGGCGATGGACAGCGGTGTCGCCACGCGCCCCATCGCCGACATGGAGGCCTACCGCAACTCGCTGCAGCAGTTCGTCTATCACTCCGGCCTCATCATGAAGCCGCTGTTCGCGCTGGCGAAACAGCATCCCAAGCGCATCGTCTACACCGAGGGCGAGGACGAGCGCGTGCTGCGCGCGGTGCAGATCGTGGTGGACGAGGGGCTTGCCAAACCGATCCTCATCGGCCGGCCTTCGGTGATCGAAAGCCGCATCGAGCGCTACGGCCTGCGCATCCGGCCGGGCGTGGATTTCGAGATCGTCAACCCGGAATGGGACGAGCGCTACCGCGCCTACTGGCAGGAGTATTACCGCCTCACCCAGCGGCGCGGCGTGTCCGTGTCCTACGCCAAGATCGAGATGCGCCGGCGCACCACGCTCATCGGCGCCATGCTCATGCACATGGGCGACGCCGACGGCATGATCTGCGGCACCTTCGGTTTCTACGGCCTGCACCTGCACTACATCGACCAGGTGATCGGCCGCAAGCCGGGCGTGAGCGCCTATTACGCGCTCAACCTGCTGCTCCTGCAGCAGCGCACCGTCTTCATCTGCGACACCTACGTCAACCAGGACCCGACCGCCGAACAGATCTGCGAGATGACGCTGCTTGCGGCGCAGGCCGTGCGGCGCTTCGGCATCGAGCCCAAGGTGGCGCTGCTGTCGCATTCCAGCTTCGGCACCAGCGACGCGCCGAGCGCGGTGAAGATGCGCGAGGCGCTGGCGCTCATCAACGAGCGCGCGCCTGAGCTGGAAGTGGAAGGCGAGATGCACGGCGACGCCGCGCTGTCCGAGCGCGTGCGCGAGGAAGTGTTCCCCAACTCGCGTCTCAAGGGTTCGGCCAACCTGCTGGTGATGCCGACGCTGGACGCGGCCAACATCTCCTTCAACCTGCTCAAGGCTTCAGCGGGCGAGAACATCACCATCGGTCCGCTGCTCCTGGGCGCCGCCGCGCCGGTGAACATCCTCACGCCGTCGGCGACGGTGCGCCGCATCGTCAACGTCACCGTGCTCACCGTGCTGGAGGCGGCGGGCATCGGCGTCAACAGCTAGGTCGGAAAATTGCAGCATGCCGGGCTCTGAAACATGGAGCCCGGCCATGGCGAGATACGGCAGTAAAGCCTCCGAGAAAGTCGGGAAGGCGATGCGCGAGATGAAGCGGGGCAAGCTGAAGAGCGGCCGCTCCGGGAAGAAAGTCACTAACCCCAGACAGGCGGTCGCCATCGGCCTGTCCGAGGCGCGCAAGGCGGGCGGCAAGGTGCCTGCGCCCAAGAAGCCGGCGAAAAAGCGCGCAGCCGGGAAAACCGCGGCGAAGAAAAAAACCGCGACGAAGAAACCCGCGACCAGGAAAGCGGCCGCGAAGAAGCGCACCGCGCGCAAACCGGCCGGCCGGAAACCGACGGCCGCTGCAAGCAGGAAGTCCACGGCCCGCAAGAAAACCGCGGCGAAATCGACCCGGCGGAAGTGAACCGGCGTGCGCCGCCCACACACTTGCGGGCTGCCGGTGCGAAGATCAGCGTTTCTTGTCCGCCACCTTGGCGTCGAAGCGCGCGCGGTCGATCACGAAGCGTTCGTGGAATCCGGAGGAGATCAGTTCGACCTCGTCGTACGCTTCGACCTTGAAGCGCAGCCTGCGTCCTTCCGCCTCGAGCAGTTCCACGCGCACCGTGATTTCCATGCCCGGCGGCGTCGCCGCGCAATGGCTCACGTCGATGTGCGTGCCGACCGTCTGCTCCCGCGGCCAGTCGAGATGCGGCTTGAGCGCGAGGATGCACGCCCATTCCAGCAGGCCGACCAGGAAGCCGGTGGCGAACACTTCGGGCATGGCGACGAACTCGGGGGATTCGGGATAGAGCCCGGGCACCGTCTTCTCCGGCGGCACGCGGTAGCGGTGCTCGTAGCGCAGGCCGGGTATGAGCGAATCCTTCAAAGCGCACCTCCTTTCGGACGAAGTCGCGGCGGCAAGTGTCGTACAAGGACCATGGCGATGACAACGTGCCGGTAATACGTCTCAAAGTCCTATTCCGGTGCCGTGCGTCCCCCCTTAAGATCGCTGGCCTCGCCGAGAAGAATCGTTGCCGAATGGATTCCCCCTTGCAGCGGACGCTGTTCTCCCTGGCTTCCAGGATCGTCCCACGCCGTGCAGCCGAATACTTCTATCGCAACTGGGGCCGCACCCGACGCTATCCCTTACCCGAAAGCGAAGTGGCGGCCATCGAATCGGCGGTGTGCCGGAGCCTGCCTTTCGCGCCGGATCGCCACATCGAGACCTACCGCTGGGGGCAGGGACCGGTCGCGCTGCTGGTTCACGGCTGGCACGGCCGCGCCTCGCAATACTGGGCGGTGATCGAGCATCTGCGGCTCGCGGGCTACAAGGTCGTGGCCTTCGACGCGCCGGGGCACGGCCGGTCGAGCGGCGACCGCTCCGATCTGCTGGAAATGACGGCCGCGGTCGAACGCGTCGCCGCGCAGTACGGCGAAATCGAGCTCGTGGTCGCGCACTCCTTCGGCTGCCTGGCGGCGGCCGGCGCGCTCGTGGACGGCGCGCGCTTCCACCGCGTGACCTTCGTTGCGCCGCCGGCATCGCTGCGGCGCGCCACCGACACCGTGCTCGATGCGGTGGGCATGTCGCAACGCGCGCGGGCGATCTTCATCGACAAGCTCGAACAGCGCTACGGCCGCAACATCTGGCGCCGGTACGACTTCGCCGCCATCGGGCGCGACATCGCGCCGCGTGCGCAGTTCACGGTCATCCACGACGTCGACGATCGCGAAGTGGACTGGCGGCAGGGCAAACAGGTGAGCGACCATCTGCCCGGCAGCCGTTTCATCAGGACCGAGGGCCTCGGCCACCGGCGCATCCTGCGCAGCGAGCGGCTGTGCGAGCTGATCGAGGATCACGGCGCCGGGCTCGAGGACATCAAGACCCGGCTCGGCGCCTGAGCGGCCTTGCGTTCCGGGCGCGCAGCGCCGCTTCGAAGGCGCGGCGTGCCCAGCGTGCGGCCTCGGCCGCGTCCTCCATCACTTCCTCCGGCGCCTGGTAATACGACATCGCGACCGGCTTGCCACGGCGCAGATATTGGAACGGCGGCAGCCCGCGGCGGCGGAAGTCATGAACGGTTTCGGCGTCGGTTTTCAGGTAGAGCGTTTCGTCGACGACCACGGCGAACATCAGCCCTTCGCGATAGAGGCCGTAGCCGCCGAACATGCGCCGCACTTGCACGGGGCCGAACAGCCGGAAGACGTCCCGGATGTGCAGCGTGAACTCGCTCGGCACGCGCATGGATTCAAGCGCCGGGGCGGCGAAAGCGGCGGCGCGCCTCTTCGACCTGCGCGCGCACCACGCAATCCTCGGCGTGATCGTTCACCAGTCCCATCGCCTGCATGAAGGCATAGACGGTCGTCGGCCCGACGAATTTCCAGCCGAGCTTCTTCAAGTCCCTGGACAGCCGGATCGATTCGGGCGAGACCGCATCGCCGCGCGGACGTCGCAGGCGTTCGCCTTCGTAACGCCAGAAGAAGGCCGCGAGCGAACCTTCCTGCTTCACCAGTTCCCGCGCCCGTTTGGCGTTGTGGATGACGGCTTCGATCTTGCCGCGGTGGCGCACGATGCCCGCGTCCTGCAACAGGCGCTCGACATCGCGCTCGGTGTAGCGTGCGATGCGCTCGAAGTCGAAGCCCTGGAAGGCGGCGCGGAAGTTCTCGCGCTTGTTGAGGATGGTGAGCCAGCTCAGTCCGGCCTGGAAGCCTTCCAGGCTGAGCTTTTCGAACAGCCGCCGGTCGTCGGCCACCGGGAAACCCCATTCGGTGTCGTGGTAGCGCACGTAGACCGGTGTGGCGATACACCAGTGGCAGCGCATTTTTCCGTCCGGTCCGGCAGCCGTCCGCATGGCTCAACTGAAAGTTCGGGAAACGCGATGATCACGCAGATCGCCCGGAGACTCAACGGCACTCAGTTTGAGGGAACGATCGGCCGGATCACGCGACAGGGATTGCCGGCCGCGAAGACGTCGTCGGGAATGTCGCGCGTGACGACCGAGCCCGCGCCGATGACGGAGCGGTTGCCGATGCGCACGCCGGCCAGGATCAGCGCGCCGCCGCCCACCCACACGTCTGAGCCGATGACGATCGGCGCGCCGTACTCGCGCTCGCGCCGCTGCGAGGCATCGAAAGGATGCAAGGGCGTGAGGATCTGTACGCCCGGCCCGAACAGCGTGTAATCGCCGATGCGCACCTCGCACACGTCGAGCACCACGCAGTTGAAATTGAAGTACACGCGCTCGCCGAGATGGATGTTGGCGCCGTAGTCGCAATGGAAGGGCGGTTGCATCCAGACCGTGTCGCCGCCGCTGCCGAACAGCGCCTGCAGGATCGCCCGCCGTTCCGCCTGCTGCGACTCGCGCGTGGCGTTGAGCGCCCGGCACAGGTCGCGCGCCCGCTCGCGGGCCGCGACCAGCTCCGGATCGAAGGGATCGTACAGCTCGCCGGCCAGCATCTTTTCCCGTTCGGAAGGCATCCGCGGCTCGTTCGGTGTGTGCCCGGGCAACGGCGTACAAAGTTCGGGCCTGAAGTCTCCGGCACGCTTATTGGATGCGTAGCGGTCATCATGCCCACGACCGCCCCGCCATCGCCGTACGCGCTTCCGGACGAAGACGTCGAACGGGGCAAACGCGCGCTCGTCAGGGACGCCGCCTGGGCGAGCCTGACCGGCGCGCTGCAGGGCGGGGTGATCATGGTGGGCTTCGCGCTCGCCCTGGGTGCGGGGCCGTTGGTACTGGGCCTGCTCGCGTCCATTCCCTTCATCGGCCAGCTCTCGCAGCTCGTCGGCGTGGCGGTCGTCGAACGCGTGCGGGTGCGCCGCCGCGTCGCCGTGACCGCGCTCGGCATCGCGCGGGTCGCGATCCTCGTCCTCGCGCTCATTCCCTTTCTGCCCGCGCGCCTGCAGGTGTGGACGCTCGTCGCCATGCAACTGCTGATCGCGGTGCCGAGCTCGATCGCCGGTTGCGCCATGAATTCGTGGACCCATCAGCTCGTGCCGCGTCACAGCCTGGGCAGCTTCTTCTCCCGCAAGCTGTTCTGGGCGACGCTGATCGGCTGCCTCGGTTCGCTGGCCGCCGGTTTCTACGTGGACCGCACGCCTTGGGGCGAAGGCGCGAGCGCTTACGCGATCCTGTTCGTGGTGGCGGCAGCCGCAGGCTTCGTGAGCATCTGGTATGTGGTCCACACGCCCGAACCGCTCATGCCGCCTGCGGTCACGCACGGTTTCCTCTCGCGCATGCTGCCGCCGTTCAGGGACCACGGCTTCCGCAGGCTGCTCGTGCTGATGGGCGCGTGGAACTTCACCAGCAACCTGGCGATGCCCTTCCTCGCGGTGTTTCTCATGCAGCGGCTCGGCTATACGCTGGGCACGGTGACGACGCTGTGGGTCACGAGCCAGCTCGCCAACGCGCTCACCGTCTATCTGTGGGGCAGGCTGTCGGACCGCTTCACCAACAAGGCGGTGCTGAGCGGCGCCTTGCCGTTGTTTTTCCTATGCCTGTTCAGCCTGATCTTCATGTCGAGCCCGCTCCTGGCGGAGGTGCGGCTGCCCGTGCTGTTCGCGGTGCATCTGCTCATGGGCATCGCGGCCGGCGGCGTGAGCCTCGCCACCGCCAACCTCGGCCTGAAGCTCGCGCCGCACGAACAGGGCACGGCCTATCTCGCCTCGGTCAGTCTCGTCGGCGCGCTGGCCGGCGGACTGGCCCCGACGGTGGGCGGCGCTTTGGCGGAATGGGTGGCGTCGGTCGAGCTTTCGGTGCTCGTGCACTGGGTGACCGCGCAAGCCGCCGACGACTTCACCGTGCTGACTTTCGGCCATTGGGAAATGCTGTTCGCGCTGTCGGCGCTGCTCGGCCTGTACGTGATGCACGCGATGTCGAGGATCGTCGAGACAGGCCCGGCGGCCGAGCGCGCCATCATCCAGGAGTTCGTGCTGGAAGGCCTGCGCTCGGTGAACCAGCTCTCCTCCATCAGCGGACTGACGGCCATCGTTTCCGCGGTCGGGCGTCTCGCGGACCGGCGGCGCAGTCTGCGCGCCTTCGTCGTGTTCACCGGCAGGGACGCTTCGCCGCGTTCCTGAAGCCGGGTTTCAATCGTCCAGCAGTCCGCCTTTGTAGAAGCTGTAGGCGGTGCCGTCGTGCAGATAGAAGAAACCGTCGCCGCACGCGTCCTTGCCGGGAAAGTATTCGCGATACCGCTTCGGGATCAGGCGTTCCAGCTCCTCGTCGGAAAGGGCATCGAATTCCTCCGGCGTGATGGCCTGACCGACTCTCAATCGTCTTGCCATGATGCTTGCATTGGATCGGGGGCGCGTATGGTAGCGCGCTCAGACGCCGCCGTCGCGAGACCGGCCGGTCTCGACCATCTTCAATATCTCCTGCGCGAGGCGTTTGGCGTCTTCCTCGCTTGCCTCGTCAATGGCGGAGGGCGGTCGCTGGATGCCCCGCTGCACCGCGGGCCGCGCGGCGATCGCCTTCAGCCAGCGTTGCAGATGCGGCAGATCGTCCACCTCCACGCCCGACCACTTATGGGTGCGGACCCAGGACCAGTTCGCGATGTCGGCGATCGAATAATCGCCGGCCAGATATTCGTGCTCCTTGAGATGGCCGTCGAGCACGCGGAACAGGCGCTTCGTCTCGCCCTGATAACGATCGATCGCGGGCTGGATCTTCTCCGGGAAGTAGCGATAGAACACATTGGCCTGGCCCATCATCGGGCCGATGCCGCCCATCTGGAACATCAGCCATTGCAGCACGCGCGAACGGCCCTTGCGGTCCGAGGGCATCAGTCTGCCGGTCTTCTCGGCGAGATAGATCAGGATCGCGCCCGACTCGAACACGGCGAAATCCCCTTCCTCGCGATCGACGATCGCCGGAATGCGGCCGTTCGGATTGATCTTCAGGAACCATGGCTGCTTCTGCTCGCCTGCGGCGAGGTCGAGCACGTGCAGGTTGTAGGGCAGCCCCAGTTCCTCCAGCGCGATGGAGATCTTGTGGCCGTTGGGTGTCGCGGCCGAATAGAGTTCGATCATGACTGTCCTTCGCTTAATTGGGGATATCCGGCTCCACCAGATTCGCAAGCTGCTGCAGCGACTGCTGCCAGCCGAGATAGCACTGCTCAACGGGAATCGCTTCCGGAATGCCGGTCTGCTCGATGCGAAGCTCCGTTCCGCAGGACACGGCCTTGAGCCACACGCTCACCCTCAGCTCGCCGGCGAGGCCGGGATCGTCGAACCGGTCCGTGTACTGGATGAACTCCCCGGGTACGAGCTGCAGGTATTCGCCGCCGAAGGCATGGCGGTGCCCCGTCGAGAAGTTCTCGAACGACATCCTGAAACGGCCGCCGGCGCGCGCGTCGAGTTCGTGGACGGTGCAGGTGAAGCCGTAAGGCGGGATCCACTTCGCCAATGCGGGCCCCTCGGTGAAGGCGCGATAGAGCTTCTCGGGCGTGGTTTGCAGAACGCGGTGAAGCTGGACGGTTCCGGTGGGCATGTGGGTCTCCTTTTCACGACGGCGTGGCCGGCTGCTGCGTTACAACCGGGCGCATAAATTGCCGGGGGACGCGCTGTACGCAATCGACGACGAGCGACGCATGGAACTCCAGGAACTGCATCGTGGACGGCTCATCGACCACGTCCAACTGGTCGTTAAAGACCTCGCTGCTTCCAGAAGGTTCTACGAAGCCGTGTTGAACGCGCTCGGCATTCCTGTGCAGGGCGAAGGCGGGGGGTTTTTCTGGGCGGACGAATTCGTCGTTTCTGCAGCGGACAGCCCCGCCGCGCTGGGCATGCTGACCGGTCGCAATCACATCGCCTTCCAGGCGCGCGACCGCGCGACGGTGGAGGCGTTCTACAACGCGGCGCTGGCCGCCGGCGGAAAGGACAACGGTGCGCCCGGCGAGCGTCCCTATCACCCCGGGTATTACGCGGCTTTCGTGCTCGACCCGGACGGCAACAACATCGAGGCGGTCTACCACGGCGAGGCGAAACGCAGCGCCCCTTCGGTGCACATCACCTTCTGAGCGCGCTAGCCGACTGCGCAGCCGAGCTGCTGCTGAATCGCCGCGAGGTCGCACCACACCTGCTCGCGGGCGATCCTGCCGTCGCGTATTTCGAACACGTGCAGCAAGCGGAAGCTCACCGGCCCGCGCTTGCCTTCGCACAGGGAAGGGCGGCCGTCGTCGATGTGGCCGTTCCAGATCGCCTCGTCGACGACGAAGTCCTCGCCGTACAGCCGACGCACCGGCGTGACGCCCGTGCCGCGCATATCGCCGAACAGCATGCTGTAGAAAGCGCGAATCTGCGCGTGGTCGTGCAGCACGCCCATGGGGGAAGGGATGACCTGATGTTCCACTTCCACGGCGAGACTCGCCATGACGCCGTCCAGATCGTCGGTGGCCTCGTATTTGAAATGTTCGTCGATCAGTCGGTCGATCTGGGTGCGGGACATGGCCATGGTGCGCTCCTTTGACGGAAACGAGTCTTGCCGGACAACCTTCACTCCGCGGCGGGGAACGCGGATCCGGCCGCCGTTTGCGTGCGGTACCACGCCGCGTACGGCGTGTTCCTCACCAGATGCCGGTTGAAGTCCGGCGCGCGGTCGTCCCACCAGGGCGGTCCGCGTTCGCCCAGTGCGAGCTTGGCGGCATGCACCGCGTCGCGCGCGATACGAAGACGTTCCCGATCGCCCGCGCGTAACGCCGCTTTCACGGCACGGCGCGCGTTCATCAACTCGCGCACCAGTTCGGCGCGCGCTTCCGGTTCGAGCGCCGGGTTCGCCGCGCGCCACAAGCGGCCGCGCACGACGAAGTAGCGACCGTCCGGCGTGCAGAGCACGGCCATCGAAGCGGGCGCTTCATTGTTTGGCGGGCGTCACCCGCCACACGGTGTTCGACAGGTCGTCGCACACGATGAGCGCGCCACGCGGATCGACCGTCACGCCCACCGGCCGGCCGTAGGTCGTGCCGTCCTGTTCCCGGAATCCGGTCATGAATTCGATGGGCGCGCCCGCAGGCTTGCCGTCGCGAAAGGGAATGAACACCACCTTGTAGCCCACCGGCGGATTGCGGTTCCAGCTTCCGTGCTGGCCGACGAACACGCCCTCGGCGAACTCGCTGCCCATCTCGGGCACGGAGAAGGCGAGCCCCAGCGCCGCGACGTGCGAGCCCAGCGCGTAGTCCGGCTTGATGGTCGCTTTGACTTTCTCGGGATCGGAAGGCATCACCCGCGGGTCCGGGTTCGGTCCCCAGTAGGCATAGGGCCAGCCGTAGAAACCGCCTTCCTGCACGTGGGTGAGATAGTCGGGCACCAGATCGGGACCGAGTTCGTCGCGCTCGTTCACCACCGCCCACAGCACGTCCGTGCCCGGCTGGATGGCGAGCGCCGTGGGATTGCGCAGGCCGGTGGCGTAGGGTTTGTGCATGCCGGTTTCCGCGTCGATCTGCCACACCATGGCGCGATCGACCTCGGCCGTCATGCCCCGCTCGGTGATGTTGCTGTTCGAACCGATGCCCACGTAAAGGAAGCGGCCGTCCGGGCTGACGGTCATCGCCTTCGTCCAGTGATGGTTGATGGCCGAAGGCAGGTCGGTGACTTTGACCGGCGGCGCTTCGGCCTTCGTCTGGCCGTCGCGGTAGTCGAAGCGCACCACCGAATCCTGATTGGCGACGTAGAGCTTGCCGTCGTGGTAGGCGAGCCCGTAGGGCGCGTTGAGTTTGTCGGCGAAGACGGTCTTCAACTCGTAGCTGCCGTCGCCGTCGGCATCGCGCAGCAACGTCAGCCGGTGGCCGCTGTCCACCTGCGTGGTGCCCTTGGCCTTGATGATCCCGGCGATCACATCCTTGGGCTTCAGCTTCGGCGCACCGGCGCCGCCGCGTCCTTCGGCCACCAGAATGTCGCCGTTGGGAAGCACCAGGCTCTGCCGGGGAATGCCGAGATCCGTCGCGATGGCCGTGACGGTGTAGCCCTGCGGCACGACCGGCTTCTTGTCGCCCCACGGGGCGGGCTTGGCGATCACCATGCTCGGCAGCAGACCGCGCTGTGGCTCCGGCAACTGCACCTCGGGACCGTACTGCTGTTGCTCGGCGCCCTTCCCGCACGCGCTTAGCACGAGCGCGAATGCCGTCATCGCGGCCAGGGAAAGATTCGCGCGCCTCATGACGCCGCTCCCGCCCGAAGCGTGGAGAAGCCCGCCCAGGTCGCCGCGCAGGCCAGAAGCGTCACGATCACCGACAGCACGAGCCCTGTCGGCATCACCGCCCAGGCATCCTTGGCGTGGATCAGCGCGTTGACGAACCCCAGCACCCAGGTCGCAAGGAGCAGCAGCGTGTAGAGCAGCCGGCGTGCACCACGGCCGTGCCGGGTGAACAGGCCGAACACCGCGAACAGCAGCGCCACGGCGCCGAACACCAGCGCCCCGGCGAGCAGCCATGAGGAGAAGTTCGCCCACTGGATGTGGTACGTGCGCCAGTAGGCCCAGTCGCTCAGCAGCGCGCCCAGAAACAGCGGCACCGTCGCGGCCAGCATGACGGCGTGGAAGGGGTGAATGGCTTGGACAGGATGGACTTGGACGTACTCCCGTCGCTCAATCGTGGCGGGCATGGCCTGGTTTCTCCACACATCGGAGCGATGCCGGAATGGCTTCAATCGCTGGAGGCAAGCTTGCAATTTAGAAGCCAACGAACCCCTGTCGTACTCACACGCACAAGCTAATCAACCACTTTTTTGTCTTCTGTGCCATCGTCGATCAAGTGTGCCTCCGGCGCATAAAGCCCCATCCCCAGTGACAGGCG
>ERZ795043.331-NODE-331-length-47188-cov-15.609764_pt1 | contig 47188 bp, 45 predicted proteins | sample MGYA00375127_ERZ795043 | MGnify/ENA primary metagenome ERZ795043 (study PRJEB30172, sample SAMN05518447) | compost metagenome | isolation source: Feedstock adapted compost from Newby Island compost facility, Milpitas, CA | place: USA:Newby Island compost facility... | reverse complement strand
TCCGGATGGCCGACAGCCGGTTTCGCATTTCCTTCACCAGCGATTCCGGGGCCAGGTTTTGGATGTACACCATGAACAGGGTCGTCTGGGTTTGGGTGCCGACGGTTATCTTTTCAAACCGGAGATGGGAGTTGCGGATGCGTTTGCGCAGGAGCGCGACGTTGGTCATGATGTTCTCCGTAAACCCGTCGTGCGGGCCGCGAATGGTCGACTCGGCGTTCGGTTCTTCAATGGAACGTTGCCGGGGATCGTTCACATTGATGAGCAAAACGCGTTCCCGAATGAAATCGATCAGGACGCAATGGCCGAACAGGAGGGCATTGACGGCCTGATCCCGCAGCTCTTCATAGGGATCGGAAAAGGGAAACACGCGCAAAAAGCCGTTCTCGTCCGATTCCGATTGGGGCGGTTCCCCTTCGGCGAACGTATTTTTGACGAACGATTCCAGTATGTATTCATCGATCGTCTTTTTGTCGACCATCGATTCCAGATACACGCACTGCCCGGTCTGTTCGTCCTGAGCAAACAGGGACCGGCAGACCAAATCCGGGGGAGATCCAAGGGCAGCTTGAAGATCACGGAAAAAATCGTTGTGAAACCGTTGGGTTGTTCTTCTCCTTGCCATCGGCGACCCTCCGGATGCATCGCTTCCTCATCTCCCTCTTCTTTTTTCCTGAAGGGCGGAATTTTATTCTGATGTTGGCTTGCGGTCGGAAGGGAAGGAAACGGCTGGGTCGTGGCCCTGTTCCAATTAGTTATAATTGATTAATCACAAATAAATATCATAAAATGGAGGTCGGGGCGAGAAAGGGGGGCGCCTGTGGAGAGGGAATTGCTCATTCTCGGTTTGCTGAAGGCGCAAAGTCAGCATGGCTATCAAATCAACGAGTTCATTGAAAAAAATTTGGGCCGCGTGTCCAACATGAAAAAGGCCACGGCCTACGCGATCCTGAAGCGTCTGGAACAGGACGGGTGCGCGACATCGTCCCCCGGCAGGGAGGGCAATCGTCCGACAAAACGGGTGTACTCCATCACGGAGAAGGGAGAGAAGCGGTTCGAAAAACTGCTTCGCGAGGTGCTGGCCTCAGGCGGCGGAACGATTCCCGCCGAGGAGATCGGCATCCTGTTCATCGATCATCTCCCGGTGCGGGACGCCTTGGCGTGTTTGAACGCGCGGCTGGCGAAACTGGAACGGTTGTTGGAGACGTACCGGAGCGTGCCGAAGCACCGCAACGCGCTGGGGATGGATCTGGCGATCGCCCGGCGCATCCGGATGGCCGAGGCCGACCGGGACTGGTTGAAGGAAACGATCGCCCTGTGGGAGAAACGGGCCGAATCCGAACCGAACTCGCATAACGCCGTCCGCCATCCTGACGGCGCGATGAAAAAAGAGGAAACGTGAGTCAAGGAGGGCACACTGCGGTGGCAAGAGCGAAATCGTCACATTTCTGGGCGCTGCTGTTGTTTTCCGTCGGCGTTTTTATGGCGCAACTGGACAACGGGATCATCAGTTCGGCGCTGACGACCATCAATCGTCATTTTGACGTGACGGAGAACTGGGGCGCCTGGGGCATCACCATTTACACGTTGGGCCTGGCGATCAGTCTCCCGATCGTGGGCAAGCTTTCCGACCGGTACGGCAGGAAAAAGCTGTTTATCATTGAAATTGTTCTGTTCGGCGCAGGCTCCTTGTTTGTGGCGCTCAGCCCGACCTTCGGCCTGTATCTGGCGGCGAGATTTTTGCAGGCGCTGGGCGGCGGCGGAATCTTCATTATCGGCAACTCGCACATCCTGAGCACGGTGGAGCCGGAAAAGCAGGCGAAATATTTGGGCCTCCTCGGCGCGATGAACGGGGTCGCCGCGGTACTGGGCCCCAACATCGGCTCGTTTTTGCTGGATCTGACGGGAAATTGGCACGTTCTGTTCCTGATCAACGTGCCGATCGCCATTGGGCTGGTCATCCTGGGATGGACGAAACTGCAGGAGTCCTCCGATCCGAGTCCCGGACGTCTCGACATGGCCGGAATTGTCGTCCTGTCCTTCGCCGTGCTGTCGCTGATGTACGGCCTGACGAACATTGACGTCGACTTCTGGGCCAGCTTCCGGGAACTTGAAGTGTCCGGCTTTATCGGCGCGGCCGTCGTCCTGTTCGTCCTTCTGTTCGCTTACGAATCGGCGTTGGAGCGAAAACAAAACGGCGACCCGATTTTGCCGTTGCATTTGATCCGGCAGCCCCGGTACCTGATGGTGCTGATCATCGGCGCGTTGTCCGGCGGAACGCTGGCGGCCATGATCTTCATTCCGGGCTTCGTCGAAAACGTGCTGGGCATTCCGGCGGAAAAGTCGGGTTACTGGATGACGCCGCTGGCACTGGCATCCGGCGTGGGCGCCGGGATGGGCGGGGCGCTGGTCGCCAAACGGGGTCCCGTGTTTGCGGTGCTGCTGTCCGGCATCATTGCCGCGGCGGGGTTTGCGTTGATCCCGCTTTGGACGGATACGAAATGGCAATTTGTGATTGCCAGCATCGTGGCCGGCATCGGCATGGGGATCATTCTGGGCGCGCCTCTGAACATTCTGGCGACCGAAGGATTGCGGGCCAACAAGGGCACCGCGCTGGCTTCCCTGTCCCTGCTCCGCCAGGTGGGCATGACGATTGCGCCGACCATTTATGCGGGCTTCCTGGCGCGCGGCTACAACCGCATGGGGGAACTGTTCCGAACGGAATTTCCGGGCATCTTGCAGGACCGCGTGGCGCGGGCCAATTTGTCGGAGGAGGCGCTTGCCGAATTGGCCGAAACGGGAAGGCGGATGGCTTCCGGAGCGGGGACCGTCTCCCCCGGCGACCTCAACGCGGCGATCCAATCGATTCAGGATCCCGCGCTAAAGGAAGTGGTCATGAACAGCGTGGCCGAAGTTACCCAAATGGCGGCGAAAAATGGCTACGGGGGGATCTACTGGACGGCGGCCGCGATTTGCATGCTCATTATACTGGGTTCCCTCGTGCTCATTCCGTTGCGCAGGAACGCGGCCGAAGCCAAAATTCAACCGGAACTGTCTTCCGGCCCGTGACGCCGGATTGCGCCGTGAGACCGGGACCCCGTCGGGGGTCCTTTTTTTGTGGTTCAAATCGGGTATGCCTGTACCTGTTGCACGCGGTCATCTTGTTTTCGTTCTTTACTTCTTTCTTAGACAGGAGTAATATTTCGTGTATAAAAATTTCATAAAGCAGATTTCCATCTTGACGCTGAATTTCCGGACCGGAAAGCGGGGGAACCAATTGGTGAAGCGGCTTTGGGCGAAAGCCGGAGCGGGCTTCATCCGGGGTGAATCCCGAAGCGCCGGGCGCACGGCGGCCGCGTTTCGGGTAGGGCGTCTCTCACCGCCCGAATCCGGCAGCTAACCTCGTAAGCGGATGGGGAGAGAGGATGATGGACTTGTGATCGCGCGACGACCACAGGGGCCGAAGCCTCTGTGGTTTTCTGTTTTGCGCGTAGAAAACAAAAAAATGGAAATCTTATCGTCCAGGGTTTTTCCGCTTGCTGTTGCTGTTCCATGATGATCCGCAGGATTTATACGTCAGAGGTGACCGCTGGATGATTTCCTTGAAAAGACTTTTAATCGGAAGACCTTTGAAATCCACGGAATTGGGCGAGCAGAAACTGAACAAGACGAAGGCGCTGGCCATTCTCTCTTCGGATGCGTTATCTTCCGTCGCATACGGTCCGGAACAGATCCTGCTGGTGTTGTTGACGGTCGGCACCGCCGCTTTCTGGTATTCCATCCCGATAGGCGTGGGCGTATTGGTGTTGTTGCTGGCCCTGATGTTGTCTTACCGCCAGATCATCTTTGCCTATCCTCATGGCGGCGGAGCTTATGTCGTATCCAAGGAAAATTTGGGCTTGTACCCCGGCCTGCTGGCCGGCGGTTCCTTGTTGGTGGACTATGTGCTGACGGTGGCCGTCAGTGTTTCGGCGGGGACGGATGCGATCACGTCCGCTTTTCCGGATTTGCACGAACATACGGTTGCCATTGCCGTCATGTTTGTCGTGTTTTTAACCATCCTCAACTTGCGGGGGGTAAGGGAATCCGCCTCCATTCTGGCCTATCCGGTGTATTTGTTTGTGCTGGCGCTGCTTGTCCTGATCGGCGTGGGCATTTACCATGTCATGACCGGCAAGCTCCCGCAACATGAGCCCGCACCCATCGGCACACCGGTCGCCGGCATCAGCCTGTTCTTGCTGCTGCGGGCGTTCGCTTCAGGATGTTCCGCGTTAACCGGGGTCGAGGCCATCTCGAATGCGGTGCCGAACTTTAAAGATCCGGCTCCCCGGAATGCGGCGAAAACGTTGACGGCCATGGGAATTTTGCTGGCCGTATTGTTTTCGGGCATTGTGTATCTGGCCTACGATTACGGGATTGTCCCGAGACCCGAGGTGACCGTTCTCTCCCAGATCGCCGAGCAGACCTTCGGCCGGAACCTGATGTACTTTTTTATTCAAGGCACGACCGCGTTGATCCTGATCCTGGCCGCGAATACCGGGTATTCGGCTTTCCCGCTGCTCGCCGTAAACCTTGCCAAGGACAAATTTATCCCGCGAATGTTCACCAACCGGGGGGACCGGTTAAATTACTCGAACGGCATTATTTTTCTCGGGGTTTTGTCCATCGTCCTGATCGTGGCCTTTGAGGGACAAACCGAACACCTGATTCCGCTTTATGCCGTCGGGGTGTTCATTCCGTTTACCCTTTCCCAGACCGGCATGATCGTCAAATGGATCCGGGAGAAACCAAAGGGCTGGATGCTGAAACTGTTCATTAACGCCACGGGCGCCCTGATTTGCCTGACCGTCACCTGCATGTTTTTTTTGACAAAATTCGGGCAAGTCTGGCCGGTGCTCGTGTTCTTGCCGCTGATCATCGGGGTGTTCCGGCAAATTCGCAACCATTACGACGCGGTGGGCGAACAGTTGCGGATATCCGCCGCCGAGCCCCCCGCGCCGATCGCGGGCAACGTATTCATTGTGCCGGTGTCCGGCATTACGCACGTGGTCCAAAATTCCATCAACTACGCCCGGTCCCTTCATGCCGACCAGATCATCGCCGTTTATGTCACCTTCGACCGGGAGGATGAAACGCGTTTCGCCGAAAAATGGCGCGAGCGGATGCCCGGCGTCCGGCTGGTGACGCTGTATTCTCCGTACCGCAGCATTATTCATCCGTTGAGCAAGTTCATCGACATGGTGCATCACAAGGCGAGTCATTCGCATTACCAGATCACGGTCGTCATTCCGCAATTCATTCCGAAGAAAGGCTGGCACAACTTTTTGCACAACCAAACCAGTTTGCTGCTCCGCACGTACCTGCTGTACCGGAAAGACGTCATTGTGACGACCGTGCCGTATCATCTAAAGAAATAGGAAAAACGAAAGAGACCGCTGCGGACGGCTTCCGCCCGGCGGTCTCTTGCAAGGATGCGGCGGCCACGGGATTCAGGTGGCGACTTCCTGTGCCTGATCGACGGACGCCTCTTCCGCCGCGGCTTCCGTTTTGGGGACGAAGGCCCCCCGGAGCAGGGCGTCCGTCAGCTCTTCGATCGACAGACAAAACGTGATTTCGCCGATCCGGAGACGGAACTTTCGGATGTCGGGATCGAACACGACGACGTCGTTTCCGATGGCGTACGCTTCCACCGCGCGGTTTTCCTGTTCCGCCCGCCGTTTGATGCCGTACAGGAGCGCGAACAGTTCGCCCCAGACCGGCAAGTACGGTTTGCGCTTGTACGCGTGCAGGCATCGGATGATCTCGGCTGTCACCAAGCGCAGCTCACCTCACGAGCGAGTATAACGCATTTCGCTTCCCGGCGTAAGGATGGCGGCTGTATGAGCTTCCTGCTTTTGGCGCATCCTATGGGAAAAACATCCTATGGGAAAAGCATCCTGTGGGAAAAAGGCAGGAATCGAACATGCTGGACCGGAAATACGCGTGCGAAGTGCTCGGTTTGCCGGAAGATGCGACGCGGCAGCAAATTGAAGACCGGTTTTTCGTGCTCGTGAAAAAATACAAAGGCCTGGACCCGGACGAGCAGCCGTCGGCGAACGAACCGCCTTTTGCCAAGATCAACGAGGCGTACCGCTTTCTGATCGGGTACAAGCCGCTGCGGCCGGTGAAGTTCCGGGAACTGAACTGGCGGGAGAAATGGCGGCATCTGCGGGAGCACTATACGGCGGAAATCGTCACGGGTCTTGTGGCCGTGCTGGTGGTGCTGGCGATGGTGGCGGGCGTGGCCGAATTTTTCTCGGCTTTGCGGGCAAGCGGCTTTAACCCCGGCGACCCGGCGTCGCCCGGGGTGACCGCCGAAGTTCCGGATCCGGCGGACGGCCGGTGAACGGGCGCGGCCGGCGCCGCCGCCAGGGTGGCGTCCGGCGCCCCGCCGCGCGGCGCGCGATCATAATCCGCCGCAGGAGTCGGGATGGCCGTCGCGCTTTTTTCGTTCTTTCATTTGTTCGCGCATCCGGTCGTCCCCCGGGATTTCGGCGACGACCTTCACCCGGGGCGGCCGGTGGCCGTTGCCGGGCGATGCATGGTTGCGGGTTTGGTCGGACATGGGCTCACCTCCGCGGGAAAGGGGCTGGCGCGGCACGAGGCCGCGCGAATCAGTGGAGGCGCGGCGGTTGCGGTTCCGGTGTTGCCGGACCAGGGCCATCGGCCGGAACGGCCGGACGCCGCGGCGCCTGGGGCCGTGTCCGCCCGGCGAGGGAAGGCGCCAGAAGTCCTTCGAAATACGCGTCTTGCTCTTCGGGCGCCACGAACCCCAGCTCCACGCCGACCGCCTTCGCCAGAAACGGATCGAGCGCGCACAGGTCCGAGCGGTCGATGTCCGCCAGGCTTTTTTTGCCGAGGGAGTAGCAGACGAGCTCCATCTCTTTCACCGACGCGTTCAAAAAGTTGACCAGATGGCCGGCGCTGCGGTCCACATCCAGCTTGTCGGTCATTTTTGCGTTGTAGACCACCAGGCTCGTCGGCGGCTCGAAGGGGGCCGTCTTGGCAAGCTGGTCGCCGACCAGCGCCATCACGGCGGCCGTGCCGATATAGACGGCATCCGCGCCGAGGGCCATCGCCTTCAGGCAATCGCCCGGCGTCACCAGTCCGCCCGCGGCGATCAGGCTCACCTTGCCGGACGCCCCCTGGGCGGCGAGGAACCGGGCGGCGCGGGACACGGCGTAGATCGTCGGCAGGCCGAGGTCGTCCTCGAGAATCGGGGCCGCCGCGTGCGTGCCCCCTTCGGCGCCGTCGACCGTGATGAAATCGACGTCCGCCTCAAGCGCGATGCGCAGTTCGCGCTCCAGATGGTGGGTGGCCGCGATTTTCAGGCCGACGGGCACGCCCGTTTCCTCTTTCAGCCGGCGCACCAGTTGAATGAACTGTTCCTTCGTGTCGACGCCGGGCAGGCGGGAATGGATGACCGCGTCCTCCCCTTCCGGGATGCCGAACGTTTCGCGGTACTCCGGCCCGATGTTTTCGGCGCGCGTGCGCTGCGGGCTCGATCCTTGCGCCCCTTGCCCGAGCTGGATTTCGATCGCGTCCAGCCGCGAATATTTTTCCCGGTCGTTCAGCCATCCGCCGCGGTTGTACTGCCCGATCAGCAGGCTTGCCGCTTCCCGTTCCTCTTCCAGCAGGCCCGCCTCGCCGGTGTTCGTCGCCGTGCCGACCCGCGAAGCCGCCTTGGCCAGGGCGATTTTCGCGTTTTTGCTGAGCGCGCCGCCGAAGGACATCGCCGCGATCATGATCGGAATCTCGATGCGGAGCGGTTTTTTCGCGCGTGGCCCGATCGTGACGGACGTCTTGATCGATTCGCTGTCCGGCGTGGGAAACCGGTGCAGATGAACCGGGTTGAACAGCAGCTTGTCCCACGGCGAAAACCGCATATGGCTGCCCAGCGGCCGTCCGGGCGGACGGCCGTTTTTGGTGCGCATGACGATTTCCATCAGTTGGATCGGTCCGACTTTCTTGGCCACCGGGATCATCTCAAACAGGTTTTCCGTATACGAATCCCGCGCCATCCGTTCGATCGCCTTGTCCACCGCTTCGTTGGCGACGCGGCGCATGAGGTTGCTGATCCAATGAAACATGGCATTCACCCGTTCGGTTCGAATTGGAGAATCGGTTCCATTTTTCCCGGCGACCGGTTTCTTATGCGATGGGGGGCTTTATGGTAGAATTTGTTGTTGAATGTGGAAATGGACGCAAAACCGGCGCTTCGCGGAAAAAGGAAGCCCGTGCGAAAGGGGAGCGGCTATGCGCCTGCTATGGGTGGAAGACGAACTCGCCTTTGCGCAGGAAGGCGCCGAATTTCTGGGCCGGGAAGGGTTCGCCGTGTCCGTCGTCCCGACCGCGCAAGCGGCGTGGGAGCTGTTGCGCACCGAACCGGTCGACCTGGTGCTCCTGGACTGGATGCTGCCCGACGAATCCGGGATCGAGCTGTGCCGGCGCATCCAGCGGCGGTGGGGGACGCCGGTCATCATGCTGACGGCCCGATCGGACGAGACGGACAAAGTCGCCGCCCTGGAAAGCGGGGCCGACGACTACCTGGCCAAGCCGTTCAGCCTGCGCGAACTGGCGGCGCGCATCCGGGCGGTTATGCGGCGGCTGGGCCGGGAGGGGGAACGGCGGCGGCCGGAAGCGGAATCCGTGCTCCGGCGGGGCGATCTTACCATCGACCTGGAGCGGCTGACCGTGTACCGGGGCCGGGAGGAGATCCGCCTGACGCCGACCGAATTTCGGCTGCTCGGCGTGCTGGCGGGCCGTCCCGGCCGGGTATACACCCGCTCGCAACTGATGGACGCGGCGCTCGGGGAGACGTACGTCGGGCTTGACCGCACGGTGGATTCCCATATCCGCAACTTGCGCAAAAAATTGGGCGACTGTCCGGACCGTCCCCGATACATCCTCACCGTTCACGGGGTCGGGTACAAATTCGCGGAAGGTTAGTGTACGTTTCAGGCGGTAACGAGCGGATCGCAAGAAACCTGGCGGCGGTGCTGCGCAAAGGGCCGCGGAAGTCCGACGGGACGGACGGGGGAGGAGAACGGTGGCTGATGTAAGGCAGGATATCGGAAGGATGGCAACGTTTGGCCAAACGGTCGGCGCCGGCGCGAGCGGCAGGGCCCGGCGTCCCGGAACGGCCGGGTGGCGGGGCCTGTTCTGGAGTGGCATTGCCTTGGTCGCGCTGTTTGCGGTCATTGCCGCCGCGGCCGCGCTGGTCGTCGACGCGCGGTTGCGCCAGCGGCAGGAAGCGGCCATGGCGCAGTATTGGGACGCTTTTTTGCATTCGCAGTTCCGGCTGCGGCAGGATTGGCCGGCGGTGGCCGAAGCGGCGCGGGACCAGACGGATGCCCTCCGGCTCTCCATGGGCGGCGATCTGGCGCTCACGATTTGGAACGACCGGGGGGAACCGGTGTTCCTAAGCGGCCATGTCGAACTGCCCGGCGGAGCGGGCGGGCACACGGGCGGAATGGCGGACGCCGCCGGGGCGGGAGGGACGTCCCTGCCTGCCCGCGCGGCCGCCGGCGAACGCCGGGCCATCGTGCACGAAGGTCGCGTGGTCGGGACGTTTGCGGTGCGTTACGATCCCCCTCCCGGCCTTTCGGCGGCCTTTGCGGGCGTCATGGCGGCCGTCGCGATGTCGGGTGCAGCCGCGGTGGCCGTCTGGACAAGGGCGGGACGGCGGGCGGAGGCCCGCTTCCGCGACGATCTGGCGGCACGGCTGGAGGCCGTGCTTCATGGCGGCGAGGGGGCCGGCGGGCCTGACGGATTCGTTCAGCCGGACGTTCCCGGTGCCCCGTCCGCGCCGAAGTTGTCCGATCCCCGCCTGGAAGGGTTGCTCGGACAGGTGGAGAGGCGGCTCCGCCAACTGGAGCGGACGCGCAAGACGATGGTCGCCGATATCGCCCATGAACTCCGCACACCGCTGGCCACCGTGCGGGCGCGGCTGGAAAACGCCCTGGCGGACGCCAGGTCCCTGCCGCCGGAGACGGTAGCCGTCATGCATGACGAATTGTCCCGCATGTCGCGATTGGTGCACGATCTCAACCAGCTCGCGCTGGCCGAATCCGGCCATCTGCCGTTGACCCGGAGCTGGTTTTCCCTGCGGGAACTGGTGGAGCGGCTGGCGGAAGCGATTCGTCCGGCCGCGGAAGAGGCCGGCGTCACGCTGACGCTGGAACCGGAAGGGGCTCCGGCACCGCTGCTCCTGTACGCCGATCGGACGCGTCTGGAGCAGGTGTTGCTCAACTTGCTCGATAACGCCGTGCGCCATGCCCGTTCCCGCGTTGTCGTCCGCTGCGGCGCCGACGAAGGTCAGGTTCGCGTTACCGTGCAGGACGACGGACCGGGAATGGAGGAGGAAGAACTCGCCCGAGTGTTCGACCGGTTTTACCGCGGGAGGCGTTCCGCCGATCCGGCCGGCACCCCGGGTCTGGGGCTCGGGCTGGCCATTGCGAAAGAGGCGGTGACGGCGCACGGGGGCCGCGTGACGGCGGACAGCCGATGGAACGAGGGCACGACGTTCACCGTCACGCTGCCGACGTTCCGCGAATGAGACCCGTTCCATCCGTCTGCACCGTTTCTGCACATGCTCTCCATAAAAAATGCACAACGCGCGTTTATACTGGGGGCAAAAGCGGACAAGGCGGTGGAAGGCATTGATCGAAGCCGTGGACGTGTGCAAAACCTTCGGAAGCGGTCCGGCGGCGACCCGCGCCCTGCGGGACGTTTGTCTGACGATTGAGGCGGGCGAAGTGGTTGCCATCATGGGACCTTCGGGATGCGGCAAGTCGACGCTGTTGCACGTGCTCGCCGGCATCGAGCGCCCGGACAAGGGGGAGGTGCGGATCGACGGCGTCCCGCTGCACCGTTTGCCGGAGCGGGATCGGTCCCGCTTCCGGCTGGAGCGGATGGGATTTGTGTTTCAGCAATATCACCTGATCCCGGTCCTGACGGCGCTGGAAAACGTCGCCCTGCCGCTGGTCGGGCGCGGCGTTTCCTCCGCGGAAGCGCGGGAACGCGCCAGTGCCGCGCTGGAGCTGGTGGGACTTGGCGATCAGGCGCGGCGCTATCCGGCCGAACTGTCGGGCGGGCAAAACCAGCGGATCGCGATCGCCCGCGCCATCGTCGGCGACCCTATCGTGATCTGGGCCGACGAGCCGACCGGGGCGTTGGACAGCGACACCGCGCGGCAGACGATCGGGCTGCTTCGCAGCATCAACGAGCGGCGCGGCACCACCATCGTGATGGTCACCCACGACCGGGACGTCGCGGCCCAGGCCGGCCGGATCCTGCGCATGGAGAACGGGCGCGTGACGGGCGAAAGGGGCGTCGCCCATGCTTAGGTCGCGTCTCGTCTGGCGTCTGGCGCGGATGCAGCTTGGCCGGCAAAAGGGACAGACACTGCTCGCCGTCCTCGGCGGCAGCGTGGGCGCGATCCTGGTCATCGCCTCCGTCGTCTTTTTCCAGTCGTTTGATTACAGCGGCCGGCGATGGGTGCAGGCGCATATCGGCCCCGTGGACTGGGAACTGAGGCCCTCATCCGGCGAATTGTCCTTCGCGCCGGAGCGGATCGGAGAGATCACCGGCCATCACGCCTTCGCCAGCCGTCAACTCGTGGCGTTGCCGGCGGTTGTCCAGGCCGTTACGGCGTATCGTCTGAGCGAACGGGAGGAGCCGTTGGCCGCGGAAGGAAATTTGTTGGCCCTCGGGCTGGCATCTTCGTTCTCGCAGGGGTCAGACGCCGATGCATTGGAAACGTCCGGCGGGCGGCCGGCAAGCGATCCGTTCCGGGACTGGCGCGCGGCGCTGCCGGACGACATGGCGATCGTATCCAAATCGGCCGCGCGGCGGCTCGGGCTTCGGCCGGGCGATGTGCTGGCGCTGGAGGATCCGCGGGGGCAGAGGCACCGGTTCAAGGTGCTCAACGTCATCGAGGAGAAGGGCATTGCCGGATATCGCGGCCGTCAAGGCGCCACGGGCACCCTGCTGGTGTCGGAAGCGGCGGCGCGGCGCCTGGCGGGCCTGCCCGACGGGCATTTCAACGTCATCTTCGTCGCGGACGGCCGGACGTACGCAAACGATCTGCATTTTCCGCTCGCGCTGCCGGACGTCATGGTGGACGAAATTAAACGGGAAGCGCTGGAAACGGTGCGGGCATGGAAATGGCGCTACGGGTTCACGTTTTTCCTGGCCAGCGCCATCGCCGCGGCCACCGGCCTGTTGCTCATGCGGCACCTGTTGACGATGCTCGCCAACCTGCGGCGCGAAAGTTTCGCCGTGCTGCGGGCGCTCGGGTTGGGCAGCCGGCAGGTGGGGCTGCTGTTCTTCGCGGAGGCGACGTTGCTGAACGCCGCTTGTACGGTCAGCGGCGTCCTGGCGGGGAGCGCGCTCGGGTACGGCATCGTGCACGTATTTCGGAAGCCTTTCGCGGAGACGGTGCAACTGTTTGCGGGCAAGCAAATCCCGATCGTGCCGCATCTGTCCGTCCGGGGGGTGCTCATCGCCGCGGCGGCGCTGTTCGTGTTGTCGACCGTCGTCGCCGCGTTTGCCGCGCGGGCGGCCGCCCGGCTGCCGATCGTGCAGACGCTGCGCGGCGCCGCGGACTTGCCGGATCTGGCGGCGTCCCGGCGGAGGCGGGCTGGCGCCGTTGTTTCCGTCGGCGTTTCGGCGCTGGTGCTCGGGTCGTACGTGTACATGCTGATCAGCGGCGCGGGCGCCGACCTGCTGGGCACGGTTTCGCAAACCGTCACCCCGCAGTCGGCCGCCGTCGCGCTGCTCTGGATCGCCGCCGCGCCGGCGGCATTGCACCTCATCTTTACCTTTGCTCCCGTCGCGGAAAAAAACGTCGGCGCCGTCGCCCGCGTTTTCGGTATCGGCCCGCTGCCGCGGCGCCTGGCGTTCCGGTACCCGTCGCTCCACAAACGGCGCACGCTGACCGTGGCCGTCCTGTTCAGCCTCGTGTTTGCGCTGCTGACGGCGACGCTCACCGTCGGTTCGACCCTGTTGCGCCACAGCGCGAACCAGGCGAGGGATCAAACCGCCATCGGCTATGCGGCCTTTGTTCCCTACGCCAACGCAAGAGAAAAGGCGCACATCGAACAGGTGCTGGAACGCGACCGGACGCTCCGGGAACACGTCGTTTACGCGACGGCCGTGGAACCGTACCGCCTCCAACTGGAAGCGCCCGGCCAGATCGGCGGCACGGGCGCGGCTTTCAGCATCGTCGTGCCGGGCGAAGCGTACCTCAAGGGCGCCCGGGTGCCGCTGGCGGCTCGCCTGCCGGGACTTGCCAGTGACGATGAAGCCTGGCGGATGGTACTGGAGTCGGACGATGCGATCATCCTGGAGGAAAAATTCATGTACGCCGCTTCCGAATGGCCCGATTCGTACAGTCCCTCCGGCCGGCCCCTTCAGCCGCTGCGGCCGGGGGACACGTTGACGGTGCGGGTGTACGCCAAGCGATCACCGGAGATCTCGGCACCGGAACTCACCGACATCCGGGCGGAAGGTTTGGAGGAAGCCGCCGAACGGCTGCGTCGGCTGGAACGGGAACGGATCCGGGCGGCGGAACCGCAGGTCGTGGCCACGCGAACGCTGCGCATCGTCGGATTCGCGCGGACGGACCCCGGCATTGAATTTTACAACCTGATGTACGCGCCGCCGTCCTTTGCGGAAGCGTTCCGCCATGAGGGCTTCCAGTGGCCGAACACGCCGGCCATGGGCTACGTCCTGCTCGATCTGGACGTGACCGACCCCGTGCGGGTGCAGGATGTGCGCGAGCGGTTCCCGCTGGCCGGTCTGGCGGCGCCGACCGTTCCCGCCGTGGCGAAGATGGCCGAACATGCGATGAATCGCCACCTGTTCGTCGTGTATGTCGCGTTCATGGCCGCGTCCGCGCTGATCGGCCTGGCCGGTCTGGCGATCGTCCAATACCGCGCCGTGCGGGAAAGGGCCCGCCAAATGGCGATGCTGCGCTGCATCGGCATCGGCAGGCGGCAGGTCGCGCACATGTATGTGCTGGAGGGGGCGTGGATCGGCTGGACCGGACTCGTTGTCGGCGCCCTGACGGGCGTTTCGGGCGGTTATCTGTTGCTGTCGGCGGTGCGGGCGCTGCAATCGCCGCTTGAACCGGACCTGGCGATCCGCTATCCGTTCGGGGCCATCGCCCTTTGGCTGGTTGTCGCCATGGCGGCCGCGCTGCTGCTCAATTTGGCGCCGGCGTATCTCAGCACCCGGCAGGTTCCGGGCGAGGCGATTCGCGCGGCGGAGTAGATCGGCCCGTGCCGATCATCGCGACCAAACCGGGATTTTTTTCGCCGTTCGTCATCCAATCAACCGGTTCGCGGGTTCCCCCCGCGGTGGAGCGGGCGGCGCTCATCCGTTGCCCGCCTTCGCGGAAGGGTGGAACATGACGCCCAGTTCCGCGATCCTGTCCGCGACGCGCCGATCCGCATCCGCGCCGGCGGGCACGGACTCGGCGGCATACGGGGCCAGCCCGGGATGGCGGCCGACCATGACGGCGTGAAGGGCGTGCCGGAACATGCCGATGTCGTTGGCGTCGTTGCCGAAGCAGACGTAGGATCGTTCCGGCACGCCGAGCCGTTGCAGGCCGCGCCATTTGTCAATGCCCGGCGGATTGACGTCGAACGCGTCTTCCTCGCGATGCCAGTGCACCGCGACGTTCAGCCCGGCGATCCGCTCCGCCAGAAGCTCCATCCGGTCCGCCGCCACCACCAGCATTTTGACGATCCGCCCCGACGCCCGCAGTTCCTCCGCGGACAGGCGCCGGGCCAGGCCCAGCGCGTCGATGCGTTGCAGAACCGGGTGGTCGTTCACGGGGCCGGCGAACGCGTAATCCCATTCGCCGTCCAGGAGAACCGACGCCCGATGTTCCCGGATCCATTCCCGGATCCGGTCCAACTGTTCGGGCGTGAACGTCTCCGCGTGCACCACGTTTCCGTTTGTCGCAATCAGCGAGCCGTTGCCGCCGATCAGGGGCAGATGACGGAAGCGTCCGTCCAGCACCGGCACCATGTCCCGCACGGGGCGGGCCGACGCGAAAATCACCTCGTGTCCCGCCGCGATCAACCGGTCCAGGCTTTGCCCGATCCGTCCGGAAACCCGCCGTCCGTCAAAACAGATCGTCCCGTCCAGATCAAACACAAACCGCACCGTTTTTCTCCTTCCCGCGTTCCTTTCCGAAATTTCTCTCCATTTTCACACAAATGTCGACGCCAGGTCAACAAACGTTCACGCTTCCCCCGCGCTCAGGCGATTACAAGCGTCGGCACCGGGATTATAATGAAAGATAAATGTTATGTGATTTCATTCACAAATTGTTCAAGGTTAAGGTTTACGGCCCGTTTCGCTCGCCGGTACAACGTTGCACAAAAGGGCAAAGGGGTTGTTCGGAGGTTTTGCGCAACCGTTGCGGGGCGATGCCGGGTTCATCTCATCTCGCTGCGTTGGGGGGACTTCACGGATGGATGTGACGGAACTGGCACGGCTTCAATTTGCGCTCACCACGGTGTTCCATTTCTTCTGCGTGCCGATTTCCATCGGACTGTCGTTTCTGGTGGCCGTCATGGAGACGCTGTACGTCGTCCAAAAGGACGACCGGTACAAACGGATGGCGAAGTATTGGGGCACGTTCCTGGTGATCAATTTCGCCGTCGGCGTGGTCACCGGCATTTTGCAGGAATTCCAGTTCGGCATGAACTGGTCGAACTTCTCCCGCTTTGTGGGGGATGTGTTCGGAGCGCCGCTGGCCATCGAGGCGTTGCTGGCGTTTTTCCTCGAGTCCACGTTTATCGGCCTGTGGCTGTTCGGCTGGAACCGGCTGCCGAAAGGGGTTCACCTGGCCGCGATCTGGCTGGTGTCGATCGGGACGATGCTTTCCGCCCTGTGGATTTTGGCGGCGAACTCGTTCATGCAGCGTCCGGTCGGTTACGCCATCCGGAACGGAAGAGCCGAGCTGACGGATTTGGGCGCCTTGCTGACCAACGGGCAGTTGCTGTGGGAATATCCGCACACGCTGTTTGCCGCGCTGGCGACCGGCGCGTTTCTGGTGGCGGGAATCAGCGCCTGGAAATTGCTGAAGAAACAGGACGTTCCGTTCTTCCGGACCTCTTTCCGGATCGCGATCGCGGTCGCGCTGGTTTCTTCTTTCTCCATCGCCCTGTTCGGTCACGGACAGGCCAAGTATCTGGTCCGGACGCAGCCGATGAAGATGGCGGCAAGCGAAGGATTGTGGGAAACGAGCGAAGATCCGGCCCCCTGGACGGTCATCGCCGCCATCGATCCGAAACATCAGCGAAACGATTTCGAACTGAAAATTCCGTATTTGCTCAGTTACCTGTCGTACGGAAAGTTCTCCGGATCTCTGAAAGGCATGAAGGATTTGCAGGCGGAATATGAACAACTCTACGGACCGGGCCATTACATTCCGCCAGTTCGCACCACGTTCTGGAGTTTTCGCCTCATGATCGCGGCGGGGGTGGCGATGATCCTGCTGGCGGCCTACGGGACCTGGCTGGCGTTCCGCAAAAAGGCGGAACATGCCCGTCCTGTCTATCTGAAGACGATGCTCGCGGCCATCGCGTTGCCGTTCATCGGCAACACGGCGGGCTGGATCATGACCGAGGTCGGACGTCAGCCCTGGACGGTATTCGGGCTGCTGACGACGGAAGACGCCGTGTCTCCGGGAGTCGGCGCCGGCGAAGTGCTGTTTACGCTGCTGGCGTTTTCCGCGGTTTACCTGACCGTACTCGGGGTCATGGCCTACCTGTTCGTGCGCACGGCGCGCAAAGGACCGTCGCCGGAAGAGGCGGTCGATCCGTTCCACCCCTCGTCCGGCGAATCGATCGATCCGTATGGAAGGGAGGGGACCGGCCGTGTTGTCGCTCAATGAAGTGTGGTTTTTGCTGATCGCGGTGCTGTTTGTCGGGTTCTTTTTCCTGGAGGGATTCGATTTCGGCGTCGGGATGTCGGTGAAGCTGCTGGCCCGGAAGGAGGTCGAAAGGCGCGTCCTCATCAATACGATCGGACCGTTCTGGGACGCCAACGAAGTATGGCTCATCACCGCGGCGGGGGCGATGTTCGCGGCGTTCCCCCACTGGTATTCGACCATGTTCAGCGGCTATTACATCCCGCTCGCGCTCGTGCTGCTCGCCCTGATCGGGCGCGGCGTGGCCTTTGAATTCCGGAGCAAGCTGGAACGGGCCGCATGGAAGAAAGCGTGGGACTGGGCCATCTTCATCGGCAGCGTCATGCCGCCCCTCATGTTCGGCATGATGCTGGCGGCCAGCGTCAAGGGGGTGCCGGTCGGCGGCGACATGGAAATGGACGCCGGATTCACCGATGTCGTCAACGGATACACCGTTTGGGCGGGAGTGACCGTCACCGCGCTTTGCTGGTGGCATGGCCTGACGTTTGTCGGGTTGCGGACCGAGGGGGACTTGCGGGAACGGGCTCACCGCATGGCGTGGCGGCTGCTGCCCGTCCTCGCGGTGTTGCTCGCCGGCCATCTGGCGTGGACGGTCGCCGCCACCGATCTGTTTGCCCGAAGAGGCGTCCTGATGACCGCGATGACGGTTGCGGGGGCGGGCGCGCTGGCGGCGGCGGGCTGGTTCGTCCGGCGCGGGCGGGACGGCTGGGCGTTTTCCCTGTCCGGGGCCCTGGTGATCGTGACCGTCGCCGCGCTGTTTGCCGGGTTGTTCCCGCGGGTGATGGTCAGCAGCATCGACCGCGCGTACGACCTGACGCTGCACAATGCGGCCGCCAGTCCGACAACGCTCAAGGCGATGACGATGGTGACCGCGGCGTTGTTGCCCTTCGTGCTGGGGTACATGATCTGGAGTTACATCGTGTTCCGCAAACGGGTGAGCGAAAAGGAGCATCTGGAGTATTGAGGGTCAAGGAATGGCTGAAGCTCGAAGGGTTCAAATCCGCCGCGGCGCTTGTCAGCCTGCTGTCGTTGGTTCAGGGGGCGGCCGTCGTCCTGCAGGCGACCGGCCTGGCGCGGGCGATCAGCGAGCTGTTTGCCGACGGCGGTCCGTCCCGGGAGTCGGGCGCCGCACTATTGGCGTTCCTGCTCGCTTCGGCCGTCCGGCAGGGAGCGGCCTGGCTGCAAAGGCGCCTTGCCGGACGGTTTGCCGCCGATACCGCCGAGCGGTGGCGCGCCCGTCTGCTGGCCGCGATATTCAACCGGGGACCGAACGAAGCCGCCGCCGCGGGCAGCGGCAGGCTGGTGACCCTGGCGCTCGAAGGCGTGGACAAGTTCCGGCGCTACCTGGAACTGTCCATTCCGCGGACGACGGACATGGCGCTGGTCACGTTGCCGACGCTGGCGGCCGTTACTCTGCTGGACGCGGTTTCCGGCCTGATCCTGGGGGCGGCGTTGCCGATCTTGATCGGCTTCTTCATCCTGTTCGGACTGGCGGCGCGCAGGATGGCGCAATCGCAATGGCAGACGTACCGGACGCTGGCCCACCATTTCACCGATGCGTTGCGCGGGCTGGAAACGCTGCACCACCTCGGCCGCAGCGGCGCCCATGCGACGACGGTTTGGCGCGTGAGCGACCGGTATCGTGCCGCCACGATGCGCACGTTGCGCGTCGCTTTTTTGTCTTCCTTCGCGTTGGACTTTTTCGCCATGCTGTCGGTCGCTGCGGTTGCGGTGGGGCTCGGCCTGCGGCTGGTCAACGGCGGCGTCGGCCTGGAAACCGCGCTGGCCGTGCTCATTTTGGCGCCGGAATTTTTTGTTCCCGTGCGGAATTTGGGAGCGGACTATCATGCCACCCAGGACGGGAAGGAAGCGTGGGCGAGCATCCGCGAGTGGGTGGAGCGGGACGGCAGTGAATGGGCGGAGCGTTTGGAGGAGCGTTTGAAGGAGCGTTTGGAGGAGCGGAACAGCGGCGAACGGATAGAGCGGGACGGTAACGAAGGGGTGGAGCGGAATGGTAAGGCGGGAGGCGGTGAAAACGGCCGGGATCGGACGGGGGACGGCAGGAAAGGTCCGGCGGCCGCGGCCTTCCGGCATAATGCGTCCGCGCCCGCTTCGCCCGTTCTGCGGCTGCGCGACGTCCGGGTCGTGGGCGAGGAAGGTCGGCCGCTGCTGAAGGGGATATCGGCGGAGGTCGGCGCGGGCGTGCGGCGCCTGGGGATCGCCGGCGCCAGCGGCGCCGGCAAATCGACGCTGCTCGACGTCATCGCCGGGTTTACCTTGCCGGATGCCGGCGAAGTGTGGGCCGGCGGACTTCGGCTGGACCGGGAGAACGCGGAGCCGTGGCGGCGCCGAATCGCCTATATTCCCCAGCATCCGCATCTGTTCAGCCTCACGTTGGCGGACAACGTGCGCTTTTATGAACCGGACGCTTCCTTGGAGGAGGCGGAGGCCGCCCTCCGCGCGGTCCGGCTGGAATCGCTGGTCCGCCGGTTGCCCGATGGCGTCCGTGAACGGGTCGGCGAAGGCGGCCGGCCGCTCAGCGGCGGCCAGACCCAGCGCGTGGCGCTGGCCCGGGCGCTTCTCGGCGGGCGTCCGTGGCTGCTGCTGGACGAACCGACTTCCCATCTCGACCCGGAAACGGAGCTGGAGATCAAGGAGACGATTTTGACGCTTCCGGGCGATCGCCTGCTGGTGGTGGCCACGCACCGGGTGCACTGGATGCCCCACATGGACCTGATCTGGGTGCTGGACAAGGGGGAACTGGTGGAGTCGGGCACGCACGACGAGCTGATGGCGCGCCGGAATGTGTATTACCGTCTGTTCACGGGACAGGAAGAGGAGGCGGCGACATGAGCACGGGCCGAAAGGAACGCGACGAAAGGGTGGGACGCGACGAAGGGTTGCAGCGGGACGAAGGAGTGGAGCGGGAAAAAGGGGTGGAGCGGGGCGAACGAGTTGAACAGTCAAAAGGGATTCAACGAGACGAAGGAGTGGAACGGGCCGAAGCGATGAAACGAGACGCCGGAGCGGAACGGGAAAAAGGGATGGAACAAGGCGACGGGGAGGGACGCAATACCCGTCACGGTGTTGGCCGGGGGGATCTCTGGCTGTTCCCCTTTTTCCGGGATTACGGGTGGCGGTTCGGGGCGGCGACGGTCACGGGCGTGCTGGCCGCCGTCTGTGCCGCCTCCCTCATGCTGATGTCCGGCTATCTGATTTCCCGCGCCGCGCTCCGGCCGGAAAACATCCTGATGCTCTATGTGCCGATCGTGCTCGTTCGCACGCTCGGACTTGGCAAGGCCGTGCTGCAATACCTGGAACGCCTGATCGGCCATGACGCGGCGCTGCGCGCCGTGTCCGACATGCGCGTGCGGCTTTACCGGACGCTGGAACCGCAGGCGCCGTTTCTCGCCGCCCGTTATCGCTCCGGCGACCTGCTCGGCCTGCTGGCCGACGACATCGAGCAGTGGCAGAACGTCTATTTGCGCACGGTGCTGCCGACGTTGACGGCGGTGTTCGTCTATGCGGCGGCGATGGCGGCGCTGGGCCGCTTTGACGGGACGTTCGCCCTGTGGATGGCGCTGTACGTCGGCTTCCTGCTGTTTGTCGCGCCGGCCGTCGTTCTGGTGCGCGCGCGGCGCCGCCGCGCGTACAAGCGGGCGCGTGCCGAAGCGTACCGGGAACTGACCGACGCCGTGTTCGGCATGCGGGACTGGGTGCTGAGCGGGCGCGTCGGCCGGCTGTTGGCGTCGCTCGGGCAACGCGCGGCGGACATGCGACGATTGGACGAAGCCCTGCAACGGGAGCAATGGACGCGCCAGGCGCTGCTACAATGGGCCGCCGTCGGCGCCGCGGCGCTGCTGGCCTGGCGTGCCGGCCTTCTCGCGGAATCCGGGCGCATGGCCGGCGTCTGGATCGCCTCCTTCGTGCTCGTCGCCCTGCCGCTCCTGGAGGTGGTTGTCCGCGTGGCCGACGCCTGGGATCATGTCCCGGCGCACGAAGAATCCCTCCGGCGGTTGCGGGACGTGGAACGAAACGCGGGGGGAGTGGCGCCATCCAGGGAGCTTTCCGGGGAACACGCCGAGGAACCTTCCGAAGGCGGTTCCGACGCGTCTTTCATGGGGGAGGCCTGGCCGCCCGCTGCGGCTCCCGAAGCGTCCGGCGCGTCCTTCCCGATTCCAGGCCTTGTGCACCTGAGCCTCAAAAGGGTAAGTTTCCGTTACCCTGGATCGGAGGAGCGCAGCGTGGACGGCGTCACGCTGGACATCCCTCCGGGCGGGCGCGTCGCGCTGCTCGGGCGAAGCGGTTCCGGCAAGACGACGCTGCTTCATCTCATGCAGGGGACACTGCGGCCGGAGGAAGGGGACATCATGGTCAACGGCCGGCCGCTCAGTATGTGGGGGAACGTTCCCCGCCGTCTGTTCGCGGTGCTGAACCAGCGTCCGCACCTGTTTGACACGACGGTGGCCAACAATGTGCGCATCGGCCGTCCCGACGCCTCCGACCGGGAGGTGCTGGACGCGCTCGCGGCGGTGGGACTCGGCCCGTTGATCGAATCGCTGCCAAAGGGGGCGAACACGCCCGTGCGCGAGGCGGGCGCGCGGTTTTCCGGCGGGGAACGCCGCCGGATGGCGTTGGCGCGGATCCTGTTGCAGAACCGTCCGGTCGTGCTGCTGGACGAACCGACGGCCGGCCTGGACCCGCAAACGGAACAGGCGCTGATCGCCACCGTGTTCCGTGTGCTGGACGGGAAAACGATCGTCTGGGTCACCCATCGGTTGGCGGGCATGGAGCAGGTGGACGAAATCGTTTTTCTGGAGCGGGGACGCGTATCGATGCGGGGAACGCACGAGGAGCTCATGGCGCGGGAGCCGCGCTATCGCCGGCTGTACGCGTTGGACCGGCCGTCGGTGCCGTGGGTGCCCGTCGTCTGACCGGCGGCCGTCGCCCTTTTTGTCGCCCTTTTTGTAGTCACCCTTTTTCATTTTTTGCTATACGCCAACGCCGGTCGGCATGCATAGAATGATGCAGGACGAATGCCGATTGTTCCGGGCGGGGCTTTTTTTTATGATAAGAACAACCGGTGCGGCATGAACTGCGGTCCACTCTAATATACATGCTAAAACCAGATAGATTCCGGGAACAAGGGGTTGCCGGCCGTGACGAAGCCCAGACTGTTTATCGGCTGTTCCAGGGAAGCGATCCCGTACGCCCGCGCCGTGCACGAGCAACTCGGGCGATACGCTCAGGTGCGGCCGTGGTTCGCCGACGCCTTCACCCCGAACGAATACCCCATGGAGTCCCTGGAAAAGTGCCTGGACAGCAGCGATTTCGCCGTGTTCATCTTCGCACCGGACGACGTGGTACTCCTGCGCGGCAACTATTACTTCCAGCCCCGGGACAATACCCTGTTTGAAATGGGACTGTTCTGGGGGAAATTGCGGCGCGACCGGGTATTCTGTCTCGTGCCGGAGAAGGTGGAAGCACGCGACGACCTTGTAATCGGGGAAAGGGTGAGCGAGTTTCACCTGTTGTCCGATTTGCAGGGACTTTCCGTCCTGCGTTATGAATCGGTGGACGAGGAGGGAAATTACGCGGCTGCCGTAACTGTGGCTTGCGGCAAGATCATCGACGCCATCCAAAAGAAAGGACTGTTTGTGGACCCCCGCCGTGCCCTCGAAGACATGAAAACGGTCCTTTCGCGCAAGATGGGCATACTTCGTTTTCTGTGGGAATATATCCAGAATGTTACGATTTCGGCTGAAACGGAGAAATTCAACGCGATCTGCGAAGCGATCCGCAATTCGCTCGCCGTTCCGACTTCCTTGCGGGTAACCGGAGCCGCGTTGTGGCGGCGGTTGGACTCCGGCAGGATCGTTCAGACGGGAGGCAACGTCGGCAAGGGTCGGGATATCGAGCCCCGTCCGCCGGGCGAGGGGGACAAACCGAGCCTGGTGGCGGAGACGTTCGAAAAAGGGGAATGGAACTTTTACGAGCGCCGGGAAATCGGCATGATGCTGTATATCCTGAGTTACCCCGTAAACGAGGGGTTCGTCCTGACCGTACACATGTCGGCCGACGAGTCGGTGTCGCAGGATCAACTGTGCGACATCGTCCGGCTGAATGAAGATTTGCTTCAAACCGTACATCATCTGCTGGGAGGATCTGCATGAAAAACGCAAAACTGTGTCGTCATCGCTCCGTGTCGGGCATTGTCGTCCGTCGGGACTCCGCCCGAGGCGTCTGGATCGGCCGCAAGACCGCGGTCAGACCTCCCGTCGCCGGCGGAGAACCGGTCTTTATCGGACCGGCCCTGGACGGCAGCGACAAGGAATTCATCAAAATCATCGGAGGGAAGGTGGATCGTCGAAGATCGACGTTTATGTAACGTTTTGGAGGATCCATCGCCCGTCCTGCGACGGGCGATTTCGGAGCCTGCGGCCGGTTCGTCCCGTCGCAGGCTTTTCAAACGGAAGCCGCCGTTGCGCGCTTCAGGTGCCGAGGCCGGCAAGCCAGTTCGCCAGGTTGGCCAGCTCTTCCTCCGAGAGCCGTCCTTTAAACGGCGGCATGCCGTTGCCGCCTAGCTCGATCCGTTCGTAAATCATTTCCTTGCTCATCGTGGTGCCGATCTTGTCGAGCGCCGGGCCCAACCCGCCCTGCAGCCGGTCGCCGTGGCACGCCAGGCAGTTCGCCTTGTAAACCGCCTGGGCCGCAGCTTCATCGACCGGCTGGTCCGGCACGACAATCGGCGGCCCTTGCGGCTCCTCCCCGGCCTCCTCCCTGGGCGGCAGGCCGAAAAAGATCAGTCCGATGCCGACGGCAAAGGCCAGGCAGACGAGCCCGGCCATGATCCATTTGTACATAAAAAAGCCCTCCCCCGCGGTGCCCGGTTTGTGCTTTCAGGTACGTGCTTTCATCTCCTATTTTGGCCGCTGTCGCCAAAAGGATACGTCCGGATCACCGCGGGGAGGGTTTTGTTTTTTCCCGGCGTCAGAATTATTGGTTCAATTTGTCCCGGGTCGTCCACAGGCCGGCGGAAGGCGTGCTGATGAAGTAGATTTCCTCGCCGTCCGGCATGCGGTTGAACCCGTTTTGCAGCTTGTCGATCGGGTAACGCGCCAGCGCTTCCTCAATGTCCATGTAGTTGTAATGAACGGACTCGATTTCTTCTTTGGAGAGGTGGCCCGGCGCGTACGTGATGCGGAACCGGCCTTCCGACGAGCCGTGAATGAGGTGGGCGGTGGCGTGGGCAAGATCCTGCAGCTCTTCATTTTTCCGCCATGCCTCCATCACGCGGGGCGTACCGGCGTATCCATATTTGCGGATGATCCGGTCGACCTCCTCCTGCTCGCCGAACCGCTTCAGGCCGGGCGCGATGATGAGCAGCTCCCCGCCGTCGGCCATCGCCTTGCGGGTGCGGTAAACCGCCTTGTTGGCCACCCACGTGCTGAAAAACTCGTCGCCCTGCATGACGGCGACCACTTTTTTGAGCGGCGGCACGATCGTGATGTTTTCGTCCCGGGACTGCTTGGCGGCCAGCAGGTACGTGTCGAGGTCGTCCCCGCAGTAAAAGCCGCTGTGCACCAGCTCGTCCCGTTCGTTGTACCGCATCACGACCTGGATGTACACGTCCGGCAGATGGCGCAGGAACTCGGATTCCGCCTTGTTGAAGCAGTGGCGGACCGGCGTGATCAGCGTGCCCAGGTTGTTTTCGATGCCGTAGCAGGCGGAGGCCAGGTGGGAGGCGCAGATCGTGTCTTTGCCGCCCAGGCCGATGAAATAGTTTTTGTTGTGATTGGCGAAGCCGAGCACTTCGTGCGGCACCACGTGGCCGATGTTGACGATGATGTCCCACGGTTCTTCCAGGACGAGGCGGTTCAGGCTGACCGGAATGTCCCAGTCGGCGGCGCCGCCGCTGACCGCCTTGACGTAGGCCGCGGGGATGGTGCCGACGGTTTTGCAGCCGTTGCGCCAGTCGTGAACGAGAATGCGCTCTTCCGGAATGTCGCCGAACATCCACCGGTTCTGCTCCGGCGTGTGCGGCACGTGCTGCCCCAGTGTGGGGATCACGTACACGTCCGCGCCGACCTCATCGGCGAAAAAGTGGTACAGGATGTTGGTGATCCAACCCGCGCCGGAATGGGCCCGCGTAATGTCCGGCGGCAGCAGGAGCACCTTGCGCGGCTTGGCGCAAATCCGTTCCAGGCATTCCCGGCCGCTTTGCCGGACAAGCTCTTTCATGCGTTCCCGCGAAATTTCGGGCGATTTTTCAAAAAACCACGCCATGACACGTTCCCCTTCTTTTGATGTGAAATGGGATGATGTGATGCGATAATGAATGTGATTTGATGAATGTGATTGATGAATGTGATTGATGAATGTGATTGATGGATGCTTGTTGACGATGGTTGACGCTTTTTCACGCCGGCGGATACGATCGGGTCAATCCTGGAAATAGTCCGGAAACCGCTCGCGCAAAAGCGGGATTTCCTCGTCCAGGTTGCCGAGGTGACGTTCCAGCAGTTGCGCCGCGCCCGCCTCGTCCCGTCGCCGCAGGCAATCGAACAGTTCGCGGTGTTCCTCCGTCAGATGAGCGGTCAGTTTCAGCTCTTTCATGGCCAAATAGCGGAAGCGGTTCAGATGCCCCCGCATGTGATACACCACTTCCAGCAGCGTTCCGTTTCCCGCCATTTGCAGCACGCAACGGTGGAACGCTTCATCCAGCCTGAGAAATTCCGCCACGTCCTGCCGCTCGGCCGCTTCGCGCTGTTCCTGCAAGAGGGCGGCGATGCGTCGTTCCGCGGCGAGATGCCGTTCGGTGCGCTCCCACCGTCGCGCCGCCTCCCGGAACGCCGGGCCTTCCAGACACAGGCGCACGAAGGCGGTTTCCTTCACCTTCGAGGCGGAAATGAGCGCCACCTTGCGGGTGCGCTGCGGCAACACTTCGACGAGCCGTTCCGCGATCAGCAGCCGGAAGGCGTCGCGGATCGGGGTGCGGCTGATGCGCAGCGAGACGGCGAGCTCGTTCTCCTGGATCGTCTGTCCAGGTTTCAATTCCAGGGTGATGATCCGGTCGCGCAACGCCTCGTAGGCCCGTTCGCCCAGATTTTTGGAGGGCGAGGCGAGCGGCAATACGTTCATCCGGTTCACCGTCCTTTTGCCGTCCATATTTTTCTGTCTTTTTCAGTATACCTGTATACATGTATACATGTCCAGCGATCGGCTGAGCGACTGCCGGGGGCGGTCAGTCTTTTTTCTCGTACAAAAAGAACACATAGTCCGTCGGCACGCCGGGATGGCCCATCTGTCGCAGCATGGCCGTCATGTTGCCGCGATGGTACGTGCCGTGGTTGACGACATGCTGCACGATCTCGGCATACCGGGCGCGGAGCGTGCGTACTGGGGATGCGGATAGGCGGTGACGGCTTCCAGGTCGACCGTGTTCAAAAAGTTCCGGTACCGTTCGGCCATGTCACGGAACCGCGCCTCCAGGTCCGGCAGCCGCATCTCCCGGGCTTCCTCCAGGATGCGGCGGCCGGCCGCGGGGATTTCTTCGAACCGGCCGGTCATGGCCAGCAGCCAGGTGTTGTCCGTCCGGTACATGTGCACCAGCGTGTCGAACACGGACGGGAACACGCTTTGCAATTCCCGGCGGGAGACCTCTTCCGGCAGATCGCTCAGGTGGCGGAACACCCGTTCATTCGCCCATACGTGGTAATCGTATAGTTGCAAGGCCCAGTGCTTCATGTTCCGGTCCTCCTCGCGCATTTTGTTTCTCGTCGCTTTGGATCCTCATTATTGAAAACCTCTCACAACCGTCCGCATGGATGCGGTTTTTGTCCGGTTTGGTCCCGATACAGGCCATTATCCGAAACGGGCCCATATCCGGCCCATGAACTGGCACAGTCCCATTATCCGACTCAGTCCCATTATCGGCCCATTATCCGACAAAGGCCCATTATCCGACAAAGGCCCATTACCCGGAACAGGACCATTATAAGGGAACTTCGCTGCCACAAACGGTCAGTGAAGTTGCCGGGTGTCCGGGGGATGGTCGGAAGTTGCTGAGAAGCAGCCGGGAGTTGCCGGTAAGCGGTCGGGAGTTGGCTGAGGGCAACCGGGAGTTGCCGGGATGCGGCCGGAACTTTGACCGGGAGGCAGCCGGGAGTTGGGTCCGCCGAATGGGCCAACTCAGAGCATCCGATAATGGGCCGCCAGTTCCTCGGCAATCTCCGCCAGCCGCTCCCGCAACAGCGGAGGATCCAGCACGCGGAGCGATTTCCCGTACGGCAAAAGAAAATAAGGCACGTACGTGCGGATCGCCGTTTCGTCGAACCGGAACCAGGCTTCATGTTCGCTACGGTCTGTCAGCGTGTACGCGAACGGCCACTGGAGGCAAAGATCGCGGATGGCTCGCGAAGTTCCTTGCAGGTGCACGGTGACGCAGGCGTCGTTTTTTTCAGGCAAAATGCGACTCAGGAAAAATTGCCGGGCGGAAAACTCGGGCGGCCGTGGAAACGTCTCCTCCGTCCGTTGCAACGTCCGGATGCGGTCCGCTCGAAAGCTGCGAATGTCTCCGCGTTTATGGCAGTATGCAATCACATACCACCGGTTTTTCCAGTACACCAACCCGTAAGGATCAATGCGGCGGATGTTCACGGTTGCGGCGCCCGGTTTCTGGTATTCGATCTGCAGGGTGCGGCTGTCCGCCACTGACGTTTCCAGTTCCCGGATGAACGCCGCCAGCGTCTCGTCGGCCGGCTGCATAATGACATCGAAGCCCGCAGCGTGGCGACGGATGTCGTCGCGTTGCTCATCGTTTGCGAACCGCTCCAGTTTGGTGACGGCCCGGTTGAGCGCGTCACCGTACGGATATCCCGCCTCCCGGGCGAACTTGGCCGCATGGATGAGCGCTCTTTGCTCGTCCGGGGCAAAAAACAGCGGTGCCTCGGTGAACGACGCGGGCAAACGGTATCCGCTGCGATGGCCCGACTCGGCCAGTACCGGAACCCCGCTGGCGCATAGCGCATCGATGTACCGGTATACGGTGCGGACGCTGATTTCCAGCGCCTCGGCCAGTTGCCGGGCCGTCATCCGTTTGCCGCTTCGCAGCAACCAAAGGATGGAAAGCAGGTTGTCGGCTTTGGACATGGGGTCCCGTCCTTTTCCGGCTTTTTCCCGTCTTTTTTTGTGGGCCTGTCAACTTTATGGATCTTGTGACCTGCAGGCTTTGTGCTCCGGGACTTCATCATCTCCGAAAAGATCTCATCATGTTCGGAAACTCTCTTTCCTCACAGACTTTGTCTGGAGGTTTATCCACCGATCTCCCCGCTGGGAAGTCCCATTGTGCTCGAGATGGACGGATTTTCCGTCGATTTTCTTGCTAGGGGGCCCGTCTGCGTCTGAGATCGGCGGTTTTTCCGTCGATTTTCCCGCTGGGGTGCCCGTTTGCGTCTGAGATCGACGGATTTTCCGCCGATTTTCTCGCTGGGGTGCCCGTTTGCGTCCGAGATCGACGGATTTTCCGCCGATTTTCTCGCTGGGGTGCCCGTTTGCATCCGAGATCGACGGTTTTTCCGTCGATCTTCCCGCTGGGGTACCCGTTTGCGTCTGAGATCGGCAGTTTTTCCGTCGATCTCCGCGCCAGATATCCGTCGCGGAATCCTGTAACCGAAACCTACATTCCCGTCGCCTACATTCCCGTCGACGACGGTTCCCGCTTTTCCTCATTTTAAACGGATCAACCTTTATTTGGGAAGCTCTTCGCCTGGCGGGCCTGAGCTTGCTTGATCACGCCTTCCCCGGGTTGGGTTTCGCCGTACACGAAGATGTCTTGCGTGTTACGTCTTACACGTTTACGTCTTACACGTTTACGTCTTACACGTTTACGTCTTGCCCGACTACGTCTTACCCGTTTTCCCCGGTCACCCTTAACCGATCGGGTCTTACCTGAATTACGTTTTTCCCGGTCACGCCTTCCTTTCTCGTGTCATGCCGGGCGCCGTTTCTGCTTACTCGTACCTGCTGCACCTTTCCTGTCCCCTTGCCGAATCGGTGTCCTCCCGATCGCGTCCACCCGGTCACGTCACCCGGTCGCGTTCAACCGGTTTGCACGAAACCTGGACGTGTTGTGCCTGCTCACACTCTCCCCGTCACCGCGCTGACCGCCCCCCTGGCGAGGCCCGCATGAAACGCCTGGGTTGACTGGCCGGACGAAACGGTTCGCGGCCGGGACCGCCGGGACCGGGGCAGGGATTACCTGCCGGTCCGGCCCCGTGACGGACGCGAGACCGTCGCTTTCCCCGACCCGAGTCCAGGTGCAAAAACGTGCGCGGGTCGGTTTTGCGCAAAGGCGGCTCCGTTTACAATGAGGTCAGAAACGGAACAAGACCGGAAACGAGGTGAACGCAAGTGGAAGGAAAGAAGCTGATGGCCCTGCTGCTGATCGCATTCGGCGCGTTGGTGATCCTGGGCAAGTTGGGGCTCGGCCTCGGTTTTTTCATCGGACTGCTGATTCCGATTCTGATCATTTTGCTCGGCGTTGCCGCCTGGAACAACGGCAACCGGATGTTGGGCGGCATCATCGTGGTGATCGGCGGCTTCATGCTGCTGGGCAAACTGTCGGGGTTGCTTGTCTGGATCGCCGCCATCGCCGCGGTGCTGGTCGGCATCTCCTGGCTCACGAGAAGTTCGACGCCGCGCTGGTGACGGCGCCGGCGACGGCATAAATGGAACGGTTGCGACCGGCTCCACCAATGGCAGCGACAAAAACGGCAAAGGGAGGATGGCAAGGCATGAGCGTGATGAAGCGCGTTCGCGACATGACGGTGGCCACGCTGAACGATCGGCTGGAACGGGCGGAAGATCCGGTTCGCCTGATCGACCAGTTCCTCTGGTCCACCCACCAGGAGATCGTGCAATGTGAACAGCTTCAGCGACAATATGCCGCCCATACGGATCATTTGCACCGGCAATGGAAGGACGCGGAAGCTTGGGCCGAGCGGCGGGAACAGCAGGCGCTGACCGCGCTGCAGGCCGGCGAGGAGCACGCCGCCAAGCTGGCCCTGCAGGACAAACTGATGCACGAAGAGCGGGCCAGGCAGTATCGCGAGCTTTACGAACAGGCCCGCAGCGAACTGAACGAGCTGGAACAGTTGCTGCAGGAACTGCGCGACGAATATCGCCAAGTGTACGACAAACGGCAGTATTACCTGGCGCGCATGGAATCGCTGAAACTCCAGCAACGGTTGAACGCCCGCTTCGGTTCCGGTTCGTCGGATCCGTACCAGATGTTCCGCAGAATTGACGACCGGATCACCGACATGGAACTGGAAACCCGGAGTCTGCGCGAGATCCGCAGAATGGGGCAGGACCTGTTCCGCCACGCGGGGGCGACGTTGCAAGCCAGCGTCGAGCAGGAATTGGAGCAATTGAAGCGAAAACTGAAGCAGCAAGGGGGTTGAACGATGCGCAAGCTGTACCGATCGACGCATGACCGCATGTTGTTTGGCGTTTGCGGCGGACTGGCCGAATATTTCGGCGTGGAGGCGACGCTGCTTCGCATCTTGCTGGTTGTGATCGCGGTTTTCTCGGCCGGCTCCATTGTGTTCGTCTATCTGGTCGCCGCCCTGATCATTCCGAAGAAGCCTCACTATCTCGATTACGGCGGTCCGTACGGTCCGGGTCCCCATCCCGGTCATGGCGGCCCCGGCTGGCATCATGGTCCCGCGACGCCTCCGCCGTATACGGGCGGGCAGAACCCGAACTGGTCGGCGGGCAGCGGAAGCTGGAACGGCTCGTGGTCCGGCCCGGGAACCCCTAACGCGGCAGGTCAGCCGCCCCGTGCCGGCTCGCCGATCGACGCGATGATGGACGACATTGAAAAAAAGGCGCTGAGACGTGAAATCGAGGAACTGAAAGCACGTCTTGCCCAATTTGAAAAACAGGAAAAATCCGATAAACAGGAGAAAGGGGAATAAACCATGGGTGTGTTCCAAAGAATGAAAGACCTGACCAAGGCCTCGATCCACGATCTGTTGGACAAACTGGAAGATCCGGTGGTCATGCTGAACCAGTACCTGCGCGACATGGAGAAGGAAATCCGCGACGCGGAAGTGACTGTGGCCCGCCAAATGGCGTCGGAACGGCGGCTGAAACATCGCCTGGACGAGGCGATCCGCCTGAGCGCCGAACGCGAATCGCAAGCGGAACAAAGCCTGCGCGCCGGCAACGAAACGCTGGCCCGCAAGCTGCTGGAGGAGAAGGTCTATTACGATCAGCAAGCCGCTGAACTGACGGGGCTGCACGAGCAAGCCAGCGCCCAGGTCAGCGAGCTCACGGCCCAGCTTCATGAGATGAAAGAGGAGTACTACAAGCTCCGCAATCGCCGCAACGAACTGGTGGCCCGCGCGCAAATGGCCAAAGCCCGCAAGCAAATGGCCCAGGTCAGCTCGCTGCATACCATTGAGAGCGGACGCGCCGCCCAAGGCTTCCAGCGGATGGAAGAGAAAATCTTGCAAATGGAGGCGGAAGCGGACGTCGCGCGGTTTTCCGGCGCCGCGTTCCCGAAGTTCTCAAGCGATCTTCAACCGGAGAAGCAATTCCGCGTGGAGCAGGAACTGGCCGAGCTGAAAAACCGCATCGCTCCCCAACCGCCCGCCAAAGATAAATAAACGGGGCCATACGCCGGCCGGCAAGCCATAACGGATCGGATCCGTTATGGCTTTTGCCGCAATCAACAGGTCAGGGACAAGGAGGTGCGGCTGCCATGGTCCTTTCCCGCAAAGCCATTGTGTTCATCGCGGCGGTGCTGTACCTGGTGCTCGGCCACTGGCTCGGATTTCTCACGGTGAACGCGGCCATTTTGCTCTGGCTCGGATTCGAATGGTTCAGCCGCGATCGCAGCCGGTGGGCCGTGGCGCTGATGGCAGTTTGCGCCCTGATCATCCTGATCCATCAATTCGAACTGTTCGCCGCCCTCGTGCTGATATCCCTGGCGATTTTTCTGTTGAAGGGCCGGTCGGCGCCAACGGGAACCATGGCCGGACGCCACCGGTTGTACCTGGCCATGCGGCAGGAAGACGAAACCTGGATGCTCCGTTCGTTCGCGTCCTGGCATCTGGTCGGCGAAGTGCGCCTGGATCTGACCCGGGCGGTGCCGGAAGAACCGGAAACGACGATCGTGCTGCAGGGCATCGCCGGGGACGTCGACCTGATCGTGCCGGAAGACTGGGGGATCAACATCGACGCGTCGGTGCTCGTCGGCCAGATCAAGTGGCCGCGTTCGCCCGAAGGCGCCGGCGTCAACCGCCTGTCGTGGCGATCGCCGGATTACGAGCATCGTCCGGTGCGGGTGAACGTGCAGGCGATTTATCTGATCGGCGACATCAAAATCTTGCCGGGATGAGGTCGGGGGGAAGGCGGCCTTGGAATCGAAAAAAATCAGCAGTATCGTTTGGCGCCATATGGGGGAGACCGTCATCTATTCCCTTTTGGTGGGCGGCACGCTCGTCTATTTGCTTTCCAGCCACGGATTGGCGAACTGGAGCGCGGCGGCCTGGCCGACCCTCGTCTCCTTCGGATTGGTGGCGTTCGGCGTCCTGGTCATCGGCGGACTTGCGTTCGGTTATTTTCGCAGCCACACGATCCGGAGCCGGCTGGAAAGCCTGACGTCGTCGATGCGCCTTTTGGAGACGGGCACTCCCTGTCCGCCGCTGCCGGAAATGGGGACGGACGAAATCGGCCGCCTGTCCAGACAGCTTGATCGCATTCGCCGCAAATGGGAAGACCAGGTGGCCACTTTGCAGCGCATGTCCGCCAACCTGGCGGAACTCGAAACAAGGGCCCGAATGAACGCGGTGCTGGAAGAGCGGCAGCGCCTGGCGCGGGAATTGCACGATTCGGTCAGCCAGCAGTTGTTTGCCATTTCCATGACGGCGACGGCCGTCAGACGGACGCTGGATCAGGACTTCGAGCGGGCGCGCCGGCAGGTTGAGCTGATCGAGGAAATGGCGGCGGTCGCCCAGTCGGAAATGCGGGCGCTGCTGTTGCACCTCCGGCCGGTTCGTCTGGAGGGCAAGCGGCTGACCCAGGCGGTCAGGGAGCTGGTGGATGAAATCAAGGCGAAGGTGACGATGGACATTTCGCTGCACATGGATGAAGATCTGCTGCTGAACAAGGGCATTGAAAATCATCTGTTCCGGCTCGTGCAGGAAGCGATCTCCAACACGTTGCGCCACGCCAGGGCGAGCAAGATGGACATCACGTTGCAGCGGCGGGGCGATACGGTGCGGCTGTCGGTCCACGACAACGGCATCGGCTTCGATACCCAGGCGAAACGGCAGGCGTCGTACGGCTTGCTCAATATGGAGGAGAGGGTCAACGAGCTGGGAGGTTCGATCCAGGTGACCAGCGCGCCGGGGAAAGGAACGCGGGTGGACATCCGGGTCCCGTTGGTGAAGGAAGAAACGGCCGAGCAAGATGTCGAAACGGCGACGGTCCAAAAGACGGAAACGGAAGCGGCGCAGCCTCACACGGCGCAAGTCGAAACGCGGAAAAGCGAAGCGGCCAAGCAACAACCGTCTGGCGAAGGAGGTTGAATCAGAGGTGGAAGATCGCCCGATCACCGTGCTGCTCATCGACGATCACGAAATGGTGCGCATCGGCCTCGCGGCCGTGCTGAATACGGAGGAAGACATCGAGGTGGTGGGGGAGGCGGAAAACGGCGAGGAAGGGCTTCGCCTGGCCAAGGCGTACCATCCGGACGTTGTCCTCATGGATCTGGTCATGGAAGGAATGGATGGCGTCGAAACGACGCGGCGCATCATGGAGGCTTTGCCCGATTGCCGGGTGATCGTGCTGACCAGCTACCTGGACGACGAAAAGATATACCCGGTCATCGAGGCCGGCGCCTTCAGTTATTTGCTGAAAACCTCCCGCGCCTCCGAAATCGCCGACGCGATCCGCGCGGCCGTCCGGGGTCAGTCCGTGCTTGAACCGCAGGTGGCCTCCAAAATCATGAGCCGTTTCCGCAAGCAGCCGGCCGCCTCGCTGCCGCATGAAGAGCTGACGGAGCGGGAAATGGAAGTGCTCAAGCTGCTGGCGCAGGGCAAATCCAATCAGGAAATTGCGGACGAGTTGTTCATCGGCATCAAGACGGTGAAATACCACCTGACCAACCTGTTCGCCAAACTGGGCGTGGAAGACCGCACGCAAGCCGCGATCTACGCCCATCGGCACAAACTGGTCGATTGATTCCGGCCGGTGCTGATCCGAATGCCGGCACCCGCGGACGGCGGCCGGATGCGGCCGGGGCCGATGCGGGTTATCGGAAAACCCGGCCGCCGTCCGGGCGGATTCAGCGGTCGTATTGGCCATCCGGAGGGTCCAGGCGGTACAGGTCGTCGAGGTCGTCCGGGTCGGCAATGTAATCCGGATCGTCCATCAGGTCGTCCTGGTCGCTGCCCCAGATAAAATCGTAGCCGGGCGTAATGCCGGGGGGCGCGGAGGACGATTTGCTTTTCCGGCCGGATGCCGTGTGGTTGCGGAGAACACGGTTTTTGTCGTTGTCCGGCTCCTGTTCGTTGCCGGCTCCATATTCGTTTTGATGATGGTTCCGTTGTTCCGTCACGGATGAAACACCTCCTTCCGGATGTGAAGGGGATATGCCCACAGTTTGCTCCCAAATGCGATCGGGCAAACATCTCCTTCGAACCGGAAGATGACCCCCTCCTTATCCACGCCCCTCCCGGTACATGCTTTCCTTTCTCAGCTCCACCGATCGGCTTTGGCTTGCCCGCGCGGCCTGTCCTTTGTCTGCCCGCGCCGTCGATTTTGGGGAGCGGTTTCATGGGGCCGGCGGTCATCCGGGTTCCTGGCTCGTTGAAAAAGCGAACGTTTGTTTGTATAATAGGGCAGGAACATGTGTTCGGAGGTTGCCCATGAAATCGAAGTGGTTCCCTTTGGGGCGCCGGAGTCTGCTTTTTGGCGTTCATCAGTTCATTTGGCATCCGTGGATGGTTTACCGGGCGTGGAAAAGCCTGTACGGCCGCCCCGGCTGGCGTGAATGGATCTGCATCATTATTCATGACTGGGGATATTGGTCGACGCCGAACATCGACGGTCCGAAAGGCCGGCGGCACCCGGAACTGGGGGCGAGGATTGCCCGGCGGCTGTTGGGGGACGAATATGGCGACCTGGTGTTGTATCACAGCCGTTACTATGCCCGGCTTCGCGGCCGCCCCCCAAGCAAGCTCTGCTGGGCGGACAAACTGTCGATCCTGTACGAACCGAAATGGTTCTATATCCTTCGGGCAAGACTGACCGGGGAAATTCACGAATACCAACGCAACGTGAAAAAAAACGCTGGCCTGGAACTTTCCCACGGGGAATGCTTTGACTGGTTGCGGGACGAGTTCCGGAAAGCGGTTATGGCGCACAGAGCGGACGTTATGCCGTGCGCCGAAGCGAAGGAATAGGCCTCATGGGGAGGTAAGCAAGCATGACCGAAGCGTCCCGCCGGTTGCTACCGGTTGTTGCTGGAACCGATGCGCGCTCTGGTGGCCGACCTGAGCGAACATATGCTGTCCATCGATCCTCAGCTCGAAACGTGGCCCGCCGTCAACAAAACGATCTCGCGCATTCACCGCGACATTCGCTTCTCCAAAGACAAAACGCTGTACCGCGACAGCATGTGGATCACGTTCAAACGGCCTTCCGCGCAATGGAGAGACGAGCCCGGCTTCTTCTTCGAGCTGCGGCCGCAATCCTACCGGTACGGCATGGGATTCTACGCGGCCGGCAAAGAGACGATGGACAAGCTGCGCGCATGGATCGACGAGGAACCCGAACAATTCCGGCGGACGATCGCCTTCTACGAACGGCAGCAAACCTTTGTCATCGAGGGGGAATGTTACAAGAGGCTTCCCGGCGGTCCCAAGTCCGAACCTTTTCAGGAATGGTACCGGCGCAAAACATTTATCTGGTTTGCAACCGGGGAATCGACGAGCTGCTGTTTTCCCCGAGGCTTGCGTGCGAAGTGGCGGCGGGATTCGCCATGCTTTCCGGATTGTATCACGCCTTCCGGAAATTGAAAGAGCGGCAGCCCGGTGTGGTTCGTTTGAACGTTCCATTACCATTGAACGGGAGATTGTACGCGCACGGCACACCAAAACACTCAGTGCCTTCAAAATGTGGGGTAGAATGGAAACCGAACATCAAGGAGAATGGAAATGAACATTCAAAAGTATGAACCGGCGTTTCCGCCAATTGAGCAGGAAACCAAAATGCCTTTGGTTTCGTTGTCGAAGGGTGACCATGTTGAACTATTTGGGCAAGAATATGAGGCCGTGAGCCGAAAATTTGGTTTTAATGAAGATGCTTGTTTTACCGTATATTATCTAAAAAAATAATTTATTCACGATATGTTTGAACAAGCGGAAGCACCGCAGCTTGCGTACCGATGGGGCCGGGCTGCGGTGTCTTTTTCTGTATCATCGGATTTCGGTGCGATCCAGCCACAAATCATCCAGCGCATCGATCCGGCGCCCGGCAAGAAACGCGATCGTATTGGTCTCGATCGCGTCGAGCAGCCGGAGCCACGAATCGTCATTGACGCGATAGGATGGCACGTCCCGGTCGACGGCGGCGAGCCAGGTCCCAACGAACTCGCGCATGACCGCAATGCGTTCCCGCGTCGGCGGATCCAATTCGACCGTTTCTTCGTCCTCCCACACGTTGAAGTAACGAACGATTTTCATCGCGTTTACCGTGCTTTGATCGTAGCGAAACGATTCGTCCCGCAGGCCGAGACGAACGGCAAGTTCACGATAATCCCGAATGATGTTCGCCAAGTCTTCGTGAAGCATGAACAGATTTCGTTGACGGCTGCTGATCGTTCCCTCTTCCAAGACGTCGGCATACGCCTGATCGATGATTTCCAACCTTTCGACGAAACGGCGCATATCCGCGTCCAACCGGTAGGAAACGTACGCCGTATATTTTTCTTTCGCGTTGTATTGTCCCGCGGCAAAGACGACGGCCGCCGCGAGGGCGATCCAGGCGGCGATGAGGCCGCGCTTCGCGCTCAAGCTTTTTATCCAACGGACCAAGTCATCACCTTCTTTCCCCTTACGTTACAACATTGGGGTGAATTTTCCAACCGAACGGGATTTGGACGAAAGAATAGAACATCGACATCGTGATATGAAACAGATTGCACGAACGGTCAGACCGCGTACGCCTTATGGAAATCTTTGAAATTGTGAGACCGTTCGTTATTCTTGTACGTATAGCTTGGGTGCAGGAATGGAAACATCCTGCTGATTACATAGGTGAGTATCAGCACCGGTTCAAGAAACTGATCGCCCGGCGGATTTTTGCCTTTGTGGCCGGCCTGCGCATACACGGATGGCGATGAATCCGCTGGTGAAAATGTTGACTTTGGGATGGAAGAGAAAATGGCCAATAAAAAAATGATCACGGTAAGTTTAATTGGGATCGCGGTCTTGGCAGGGATCCTGGTTCTCTGTTTTCCCATGATGAAACTGAGGGTGCTCAGCCATCATTATGAAAGGTATGGGTCGTACATTCTTTTTCCCCAAGAGAAAAGAGTGGCGGATTTAAGGCCGGTTCGTCTCGCCACGCAATCCGCCGAGTATCGTCAGAAAGGCTTAAAAATTACGAATGTGTTGTATTATCCGGAGTTGCAGCAATTGTCTTTTGGCTTTATTTACGACCGTAAGGAGTATGAAAAATATGACATCAAGGTCACCGATCCTTTCGGGCAGGACGTGGCGGGTGTCTTGTTGATCTCCGGCAGAGAAAGATTTTATACAACCTATCTGCAAAAACTCAACTTTCGACTGGAAGAACCGCTCAGGCAACAGGTCACATATACCATTAGGATCGTGGATGAGAAAGGGGAACGTTTGGGGGCTTTGAACTTCCAACCGGCAGCGTTGCCCTCTTGACGGGAATTGCCAAATCTTTTATATTGGTGACAAAAGCATACAAAAATCACGCGGAAGCACCGCAGCTTGGGCGCCGATGGCGCCGGGTTGCGGTGTTTTTTTGTCCGGTTGCGCCGGTAGCGGCGGATCGTTGGCAATGAGGGGGCTAAGAACGGGAGGTGAACGGAGATGCGCATTGTGCTGGGGGCGGAACATCCGTCCTATGTCGGCAAGTTGGCGGCCTACTTGCGGAAGATGGAACCCGGCTGGGAGGTTGCAGCTTGCACCCACGAGCTGGCGCTTTGGCAAACGTTGCGGGATGCGGGACGGGTCGACGCGCTGGTCGCGCCGCCCGCGTGGTTGAAGGAACTGGGGGAAGCGGCCGGTGCCGCGGCAGTACGCCTTGCGCTGGTGGAGCGGCCCGGGGAAGGAGCGGGAGAACGGGAGTTGCCGCAATACCGGCCGTTGCCGGAATTGCATGCCGCCATTCGCGCGGCGGCGGAAGCCGGGCGGGGCGGGCAGCCCGGGGGAGGCGGGACGACCTCCGCCGGCGCCGGGTTGCCGCTTGTCACCGTTTTTTCCGCAGCGGGCGGGGCCGGCAAAACGACACTGGCGCTCAACCTGGTCCGGCAGGCGGGGGAACGGGGGCTGCGCGCATTCTACCTGAACCTGGAGGCGGTGAGCGGCGCCGACCTCTGGCTGGGAACGGAGGAACCGGACAGTTTGACGCGACTGCTTTACGCACTGCAAGCCCATCCGGAACGCTGGCGGGAAGAATGGACGCGTCTGTGCAAGTATCGCGACGCGCTCAGGGCCGACGCCGTCGACATTCCGGACCGGCCGGACGAGCGGCTGGCCATGACGCCCGAGCATCTGGACCGCCTCCTGGAGGCCGTCGCCGCCGCGGGCTACGACTGGATCGTGGCCGATCCCGACAGCGGTGCGGGGGAGTGGCACTTCCGGCTGGCAGAGCGGAGCCGGTGTCTTGTCTGGCTGGTGACGGAAGACGCGCAATGTCTGGCGAAAACCGCCAAGCTGTTCCGCCACTGGGCCGGGAAGGATCCGGGCATGCCCGCCCGCACCTGGTTTGTCCACAGCAAGTCGCTGAATCCGACGGGGGCAGGAGAATCGCCGTCCCGCGACGGTTTCGCGCCGCTTCGCTGGCTGTTGCCCGGCAAGGGACCGGCGGCCGCGCTTCCCTACATTCCGTCCTGGAAGCGGGTTGTCCAACCCGGGAGACTGCTGCATGAACCTGCTTATCAGGGGGCGGTCGGCGAGTTGATGCAACGGCTCGGGATGACGAAAGGAGGGGACAGGGTTGCAGACCGGGATGCTGTCGCCGGAGGAACTGGCTGAACTGCGGGACACGGTGCGCGCCAAAATGGCCTGGGATGCGAATCTGAGCGACGAGGAGCTGTACCGGCTGATCGAAGACGAATTGATGCGCAGCCGGTTTATGCGCCGTTTGACGGCGGAACAGTTCGCCGCGACGGTGCGGCGGCTGTTTCACGCCTTTCGCGGACTGGACGCCCTGCAGCCGTTGCTGGACGACCCGGAGATTACGGAAATCATGATCAACGACTACCGGGAGATTTTTATCGAGAAAAAAGGCAAAATCGTCCCCGTGCCCATCGGATTCGAAAGCCGGGAGCGTCTCGAGGATCTGATCCAGGCGCTGGTCGGGCGGGTCAACCGGATGGTGAATGAAACGTCGCCGATCGTGGACGCCCGTCTGCCGGACGGCTCGCGTCTTCATGTGGTGTTGCCGCCCGTCGCGTTGAAGGGACCGACGGTGACCATCCGGCGTTTTCCGGCAAAACCGCTGGACATGGAAGATCTGGTCGCCGCCGGCGCCATCACGCGGGAAGCGGCCGAATTTCTGGGCAAGCTGGTGCGGGCCAGATACAACATTTTTATCAGCGGCGGCACAGGCACCGGCAAAACGACGTTTCTGAACGCCCTGGCCGGCTCGATCCCCCCGGGAGAGCGGGTGATCACCATCGAGGACGCGGCGGAACTGCAACTCCGGTCCGTACCGAACCTGGTGTCGCTGGAGACGCGGGATGCCAACAGCGAGGGCAAGGGGCGGATCGGGATGCGCGAGCTGATCCGGGCGTCGCTGCGCATGCGGCCCGACCGCATCATCGTCGGCGAGGTCCGCGGCGCGGAAGCGCTGGACATGCTGCAAGCCATGAACACGGGGCACGAGGGCAGAGTGTCTTGCATGGTAGTAATAACAAATTTTATATACCTTTCATACACGAGAGTTCAGTATCATGCATGATAGGTATAACAAGTGAGTTGATTTAATTGAACTTTACTTCAACTCTGGCAGGGAAAAATGCGTTTTTGACCCCTTTTGGTGCCACCTCATCTGTGTGAAGTGTAATTTGCTCGAATATTGCACAAATGGTTTCGTTCTTCTCTATGTCATCCAATTCGGGCCAAAGTTCAGCAAGTTGAAATAGTTGTTCTGTTGGTGAATTTTTATCGGTACTTGAAGTCGCCTCTAACTTTGCCAATATATCTTGTTCTGCAGCGTATTCTTCATTCATTCTCTGGCGCAGGTCGTCTTCAGATATTAAATCTTCTGCAAAAGCATATTGCCATTTTTTGATTCTTGACCTGATTTTATCAAGTTCTCGACGCAATTTCTCCTGTTCCTTTTTTAGTTGAACTTCGTGTTTTCTTAATTTTTCTATTTGCTGTCTGGTTTTTTCATTTGATACCCGAAGGCTAATGATATATTCCATGATAAGATGTTCTACATGGCTTTGCCTAAACATTGGCATGTTACAACCTTTATTCGCCTTTCTTCGACTGCACCAGTAATAAGGGTATCTAACAATTGTTCCGTCTTTCAAACTACGTTTTGTTGTAAGGCGGCCAAACATTGCGGCTCCGCATCTACCGCATTTGAGCACTCCGTTAAACCAATAGTTTACGTTTCTGCTATATCCACCAGTTGATCTTCTACGCATTCGGGCCAGGTGCTCATAATATTCGTCTTTAGTCCATACTGGTTCATGTGTGCCATCAACTTCAATGACTTTAACACGTAAATCGCGTTTCCGTTGCGGGTATTTACCATTCGGCAATTTTGAACCATACCGAATAATCCCTGCATAAAAAGGATTTTCTAATGTTAAAGCGACTGTATTGGCTGTCCATTCGTATCCTCTGCGATAATACCCATTTCGTAACATGTAAGAAGCTACTGCCTGATAACTCATTCCGGACATGTACAGTTTCCGTACCATTCTTATTTGTTCGATCTCATCGGGGATTTGATTACCATATTTATCATAGCCAAAAGGTTTCCGGCCAACGGGCCATTTTCTTTCTTTCAATTTTTGCTCTTGACCAAACCGTACACGTTCTGCAATTAATTCCCGTTCAAATTGTGCAAAAACGCCCAGGATTCCAATCATTGCCCGCCCAAGTGCAGTAGAGGTATCGAATTTTTCTTGGCGACTAATGAAGTCAATGCCATAGCTTTGTAAATATTCAAGAAGATCATACAAGTCCTTTACTGATCGTGTGAAACGATCCAACTTGTAAACAACAACTGCATCGAATTCTTTGTTTTTGGCAGATTTCAAGAGTTCTTGCAGACGTGGTCTCTTGGTATCTTTGGCGCTGTATCCATCATCAATGTATATTTTTACAATTTCATGATCATTAACACGACAATAATCAATAAGATTATTTTTTTGAGCTCGAATCGAAAACCCTTCTTGCGCCTGTTCTTCAGTGGAGACACGAATATACAGGGCCACACGCAATCTTATCGCCCCCATAATACGAATATATGTTCGTATTAAAGTCATTTTTAAAAGCCTTGACAAAAAATGCAGGCTTCGTTTTGGTTTTGACTAATTATGATATTTGCTCGCTTATGGTGCTTACAAGCGAACTGGCATCTACTAATTTTCCATTACACTTAGCACAAAGTGGTTCCCAAATGGTCTTTTCGGTATAAATATGTGAGCATTTTTCGCATATGTACAGCAATCTGGTTGTTATTGGAACTTTTCTTTTAAAACCAGCTGACAGAACAAGGCTATTTCGTATATTGGGATCAAGTGTTTTAAGCCGTTTTTGAGCAGGTGTTAAATTTACTCCGCACTTATCTGCTAAATATTGAGGAACAAGATCAGTAATATTGGTGAAAATATAATTTGGCATCAAAAGACGACTTGCAAACCAATTAGCCTCAATTTCCATATAACTTGCAGTTTGAGGCGCTAGATCGGCAAACTCATGACTGTTTGCTAAAAAAGAGCCATGTAATAGAATGTGGCCAAGTTCATGTGCCAAAGTATACAACTGTCTCCGCTTAATGATTTCATCACTCGCTACAGAGGAAGTTCCAATTTTGATATCTGTAGCTAAAAAAATATAATATTTTGATCTATTTTTGTACGTGATTTTTACCATCCCGCCGTCTGGGCCATAAAGCTCGCTAAAGATAATTTCCCACCCTCGACGTTTAATAAATTCATGCAACGGTATAGGCGGAGGAGGATCGTTTAATTCCCTAAGAACGGCTGCTGCAGCTCTATTGGCAAGAGTAAATCTAGGCCGTGTGAGTCTGATGATTTCCAAGTCATTCACCTCTTGTTTTATCATCTTTCCTTATATCAGAATCCACTTCGTCAACGAAAGCCTTTTTAGCTTCTTCAATCAACCGAGTAAATCGAGCAAAAGCTTCAGGGGACATTTCCTCTTTTGATCTCATTAGGAATTGTACAATGGGTTCATCCGCAATTTTACGTGAAATATTATCTTTTTCGTTTACAGGCGTTGGATCATCAGTGCGTCCAAGTAAATAGTCTAAGGAAACCCCGAATAAATCAGCTATTTTATGCAAGGTTTCTTCCCGTGGGATACGACCTTTTTCTTCTGATTCATAACCAGCAATGGTTGGACGTGAGACGCCGAGTTTTTCAGCAACTTCGTCTTGTGTCCATCCTTTTTTTTCGCGCAAATGCTTAAATCTTTGTGAAAAGCTCCCCAATTGTATCACCACCGGAACATTCTGTCTTGATTTTACCGTCTATTGTTCCCAAAAGAAACGTAAATATACGGAACATTTTGTATTGACAAAGTTCCGAAATGGAACTATCATTACCAATGAGGAAGTTCCTTTTCGGAACATCAGGGGGTGTGTTATGAGGACTGCTTTGGTTAGAAAGCGTATCGAGCTTGGATGGACACACGAAAAGGCTGCGAAAGCATGTGGGATCAGCCGCGCATACTACACAAATATTGAATCTGGTAGGAAGAATCCTTCCTACCGGGTTATGAAAAAAATCTCAAAAGCTTTTGGTGCAGGTATAGATCATCTTTTTTTTGAGCAGTAAGTTCCGAAAAGGAACAATTTGAATGTGTGAGGCTGGTAAAAATGCACGAAAACAATCCTGGATTGAGTGAGCATGCATGGGAAAAAGTCATCAGACTTATTGCGAAATTCAATCTGAAGTATGGGGCCAGACTGGTGGAAAGACAAAAGCAAACGGCTTAACGGTGCTTTATCTCGGTTAAATCATTATATCAAATTTCCTAATCGGCAGGGAGGCGTCATTATGGGCGCTGCGTTTGCGGTACAAGTGATGACGGGTCGAGAAAGTGCGGTCAAAAAGCTTCTGGAATGGGCGTTTGAGCGGAACGATAATGCTCGGAAATGGGTTAAAGCGGTTCATGCTTTTACTCAGGGTACCGTCAAGCTGTTGGACGGAAAGCTGGGCAAACGTTTGGAACGTCCGGTTATCCCAGGGTACATATTCGTGGAAATGAACTACAAGGCGGACGATCACAACAACACCGCACACCTGCCAGCTGAGATATGGCACCTGATCCGACGGGTTCCTGGCGTTCTGAAACTGTTTGCGGACGCGGGCCAGATCATCGGATCGGAAACTTTCCAGCAACTGTTTGAGCAATTGGACACCCAAGATCAGGTGGAAGTCACGGTACCGGATCAGGAAGCTGAAATTGCCGCAGCATGCGCTGCATACAATGACGCCGAAACTCCCGAAGCAAAGAAAGAAGCCGAACAAAAACTGAGACAGATCGAATCGCTTGAAAGCCGCATAAAACTCATGGCCGAACGCATGAGGACGTTCGTCAGAAACGGTCGCAAAGTCATTCGTGTTCCATACCTGGAATTTCTTAAAACCATAAGTCGCCTTGAAAAGCCGATCCTCCGCAAGCCAGAAGCTTTCATGTCGCGTTTCTTTGACGTACTGTCGGAGGTCTTGTTAAATTGACGGAGTATACAGGAAAGGTTGTTCACTTTCTCCACCGCAATGAAGACTTCGCCATTGCCTTAATGGAAACCGGAAAAGGTGAAAGGGTCAAAATTCTTGGTTCCCTCTACGGCGTGGACAAAGGAGAAGTTGTCACGGTACGGGGAGAATGGCGGACGCATCCTAAACACGGCAAGCAGTTTACCGTTCATCATTGGGAACGTCCGATGCCGAAGACGAGAGATCAGATTGTTGCGTATCTTTCGTCCAAATACGTAAAGGGTTGCGGGAGTAAACGGGTGGAGCAAATCGTCAGGCACCTGGGAGATACAGCGCTGGAGAGGATCATGAACGAAGGTGCGGCGTGCCTCATCGGTATTAAGGGGATCGGTACGAAGCACGCTGGGCAAATTGCAGAAAGTATCAGAAACAGTTTTGAATTACAAAAGGTCATGATGGCTCTCTTGCCGTATGGCCTGTCGCCCAATATGGTCGCAAAGCTGTACAAGCATTACGGTAGTCAGTCCGTGGAAGTCGTGCACAGAAATCCGTATAAGCTCACGGAACTGGATCTGGTTGGCTTCATTATAGCGGACGAGATAGCGGCGAAAATAGGGATCAACCCATCGTCCCCATATCGGATCGACGCTGCGATCCAGTATGTGCTTACGGAAACGTGTTACAACGGCGGACATTGCTATGTGCCGGTTGATGAATTGATACGTAACGTGACGTCGCTCCTCAACCGGAAAGGCGTTGTTTCCGAGGATACGGTGCGTCATGGGCTGGAGGAACTGGCCGCTCATGATCGCATCGTGTGGGAAGCCGGGGCCGTTTATCCGAAGCACTTGTATGTGTACGAAACCAAACTAGCTCAGAAGCTGGCTTACATGGTAGGCCGGAGTGGCGAAGCCGTGTCTTCCGCAGTGATCGAAAACGAAATCCGCCGATACCAGGCCGAGCGTCGGATGATCATGTCTGAGGGGCAGCGGGATGCGATCCGGGAGCTGTTCCGGAGGCAAATCATGATTCTTACCGGTGGCCCCGGTACAGGAAAAACAACAACCGTTCAGGCAATGATCGAGTTATACCGCCGCCTGTATCCGGGCGCTCGTATCGGCCTTGCGGCTCCAACGGGACGCGCCAGTCGGAGGCTGGCGGAGGTCACAGGGCTGCAAGCGGAAACGATTCACATGCTTTTGGGATTTCGGCCAGGAGAGGAACCGGAATACGGGGAACACTTGCCGTTGCCATACGATCTTTTGATTGTGGATGAGTGGTCGATGGCGGACGTTCAACTTTCCCATTACCTGTTCCGGGCTATCGGCATGAGAACCAAGGTTGTCTTGATCGGCGACAGCGACCAGTTGCCCGCCGTCGGACCCGGAAATGTTTTGCACGACATGATTGACGCAGGTGTGCCGCATGTGCGGCTGACGGAGATTTTTCGCCAGGCACAGGATAGCCAGATTGTCACGAATGCGCATCGGATTAATCAGGGCAAATCAATTGTCGTCGACCCGGCAAAGAATGATTTTTTCTTTATCGAGCAGGAGGACCCGCAGAAGATCGCCTACCTGATCGAACGCAGCTTTTTGCGTTTTTTGGAGAAAGGGTACAGTGTTGAAGATATTCTTGTCCTATCTCCGATGAAGAAAGGACCAATTGGCACGCATGAACTGAACAAACGGATGCAAGCCGTGGTCAATCCTTCTGCAGATAAAGCCGAATGGACAATCGGCGAAAGAACGTACCGGCAGGGTGACAAAGTGATTCAAACCAGAAACGACTACATGAAAGGTGTTATGAACGGGGATATTGGGACGGTCAAGGCAGTTGGCGTCGCGCGTGACGAAGACGGTGAGGAAACGGACGAACGCGTGCTCTTTTGCGATTTCGGCGGCCGCGAGGTTGTGTATTCGCAAGATGATCTGAAGCACCTTCAGCTTGCTTATGCTATCACAGTTCATAAAGCACAGGGAGGACAAGCCCCGGTTGTCATCATGCCGGTATCTACCAGTCATTATATGATGCTGGCGCGCAATTTGGTGTACACGGGAATAACGCGTGCAGAACGGGTATGCGTAATGATCGGTACGAAAAAAGCGCTGACCATTGCAGTACGAAATGACCGTGTGGTGCACCGCAACACGCTTCTTAAGGAGCGAATTCAAAATGCTCTGAGGGAGGGATGCAAGTGGCAGACGGGACAGACAGCAGACATAATGAGCTGAGAAAACGTCTGCGACAGGCTGAACTCAGGGCGAAAGCACGAGAGGAAATCAATCTTGAGTTGGTTGACCTTCAAGAGAGGAAGGCGAACGAAAGAGGATTTACCATTGTCAAACGCCGGACCGTGAACCGGGCTGAATTTGTGCAAATTATACGCGAGAACTACGAATACCTTCAGAAAATTGACTATCTGACCCGTGCGGAGAAAGCTTTTTTGCTTGACTTAACCATCATGGCCGAGCTCTACACCAATGCCATCGCCGATCCGAAAACGGGTCAGTTTTGTTCGGTTTCACATATCGCTCGTACGCTCGGGAGAGATTTAAGCGGGACGAGTGATTTGGTCAACCAACTGCTTCAAAAGAGCATCATTTATGAATTTGTGGACGCTTATGAAATAAAGGAACATGGGCGCAACGTAACCGAGCGCCCACTTTTCTTTAATCCTGAAGTCGTATGTTGCGGAGATCGGAACAAGATCAATCCGACGCTCACCAAACTTGTTATGAATTATGACAGGTTGGAAAAGAACCGAATATTCCTCCCTTGGAAGTTGACGCTGGAGCAAAATGCGAAATATGGGAAACTGGTGAAGAGGAAACGAAAGAAATTTTTCAGTGGCAAATTTGATTAGGGAAAGTGTCGGTGAGGGGTATGGAAGTTTATCCATACCTGTATGGAAATTTATCCATACCCTTAAGTCCAGAAATCCCTTGTGTATCAAGGCTTCTTTGGATTTCGAGTGTCGCATTGTTTCTTACTCTATA
>ERZ795043.329-NODE-329-length-47258-cov-132.300066_pt1 | contig 47258 bp, 51 predicted proteins | sample MGYA00375127_ERZ795043 | MGnify/ENA primary metagenome ERZ795043 (study PRJEB30172, sample SAMN05518447) | compost metagenome | isolation source: Feedstock adapted compost from Newby Island compost facility, Milpitas, CA | place: USA:Newby Island compost... | reverse complement strand
TTGATGTGGGCCGGCACGCCGATTTCGTGGATGATGCTCGTGATGCTGGCGTCCAAATTTTTGCTTTTGCCGATGGGCACGACGTTCGTTTTCGGGACGCCGGCGCCGGCGTTCATGGCGGACGGGCTGCCGACGAGCTGGCGGATCCGGTTGACCAGCACTTCCATGTCAAACGGCTTCAGTATGTAATACGATGCCCCGAGTTGCACCGCCCGCTGCGTGATCGTTTCCTGCCCGAACGCCGTCAGCATGATGATGTGCGGTTGCGGATCCAGATTGAGCGTGCGCAGCCGTTCCAGGACCCCGAGCCCGTCCAGATGGGGCATGATGATGTCCAGGATGAGCACGTCGGGGATCTTCCGGTCGCGTTCGATGAGCTGCAGCACTTCGTCCCCGTTGTAGGCGACCCCGATCACTTCCATGTCGGGTTGTTCGGAGATGTACTCCGACAGCAGGCCTGTAAATTCTTTGTTGTCGTCCGCAAGCATAACTTCGATTCTTTGCAAGATGGTTTCCTCCTTGGCATAAATTTCCGTTACTTCACATTCGACATTCATTCCGCTTTTCCTTCTGTCGAAAAATTTTTTTATTGATTTTTTATAAAAAATATTTTATTATGGTTTATTTTGAATATTTTTCTACGCACTTTTACATCATACGGACTGATTCGACAAAAAATAAAGGCAGTCAACCTGCCTTCTGGTTTTCCCCGCCGGTTCGCATCAGGATGCCCGCGTCCTGCAGCATCCATTCGATGTAGCAGCCGTAGCCGGAGGTCGGATCGTTGACGAACACGTGGGTCACGGCCCCCACCAGCTTGCCGTTCTGGATGATCGGCGACCCGCTCATGCCCTGCACGATGCCGCCGGTCCTTTCGAGAAGGCGCGGGTCGGTGATTTTGATGATCAGCCCTTTCGTGGCGGGCGTCGGCTGTCGGGCGGCGTGGACGATCTCGATGCTGAACTTTTCCACTTTCTGCCCGTCCACCACCGTGTAGATCTCGGCCGGGCCTTCCCTCACCTCGTCCGCAAAAGCGACGGGAATCGGCTCGCGGGTGACGCCGTGGTCGGGAAACCGGTCCATCCGTCCGAAAATGCCGAACTGGGTATTTTTCTCTATCGTCCCGAGCACCACGTGTTCCTTGAAGAAATGGGCCCGTTTCTCGCCGGGTTCGCCGTTTTGGCTTTTGGAAATGGAGGACACGCTGGAGTGCACCACTTCCCCGCCCCGCGGCACGATCGGCGTGCGGGTGTCCATGTCGGAGATGACGTGGCCCAGGGCGCCGAAGCGCCGCACTTCGGGGGCGTAGAACGTCAGCGTGCCGACACCGGCCGCCGAATCGCGGATGTAGATGCCGAGCCGCCAAACCCGGTCGTTGACGTCGAAGGCCGGCATCACCTGCGTGCGGACCGTCTTTTCGCCGCGGCGGATGACCAGCTGCAGGGGCTTCTTCGCTTCGCCGGCCTGCGCCACGATGCCGGCCACTTTGGACGCGTCGCGCACGGGCTTGCCGTTGATGCCGACAATCCGGTCACCCATCCGGATGTCCGCCTGTTCGCCGGGCGATATTTTCTTGTCCGGAGAAATCTGCACGAGATGGTGTCCGACGACGAGAATGCCGTCCGAATGGATTTTGACGCCGATCGTCTGCCCGCCGGGGATGACTTTCAGATCGGGCACGACGTTGACGGTGACGGTTTTGATGGGAATTTTGCCGAACAGCTTGAGCTGCATCTTCGTTTGGCCCGTTCGTGCGGTTTCCAGGGCCAGGGGGTGGTTCAGGCGAACCCGCTGGGTCGCGAACGCTTTGCCGTTCACCCGGACGATGTCCGGATTTTGCACCGTCACTTCGCCCGAAGCGGGAATCGACAGGTCGATCAGGCGGCGCTGGCCGCAAAGCAGCCTCAGCTCATCGGGGACGGAGGCATAACTTTGCACCGGAGGGGAAAAACCAATAACACTCAAAAAAAAGACGATCATGAGACCCGCAAATGAATTCCGCAGAGGACCCAACGTCGTTCACGCTCCTTCGCTTCGCTTGCCGGCGGCGGCGTAACTTTAAGTTAACCGGGCCCCTGCGTTTTTATGACTTCAATCGTTTCAAAAACCGGCGGGCTTTGACTGGGATTTGCGGGCCATTTCGATCATTTCCCGGGCATGGCGGAGCGTCGTGTCGGTGATTTGTTCGCCGCCCAGCATGCGGGCCAGTTCGCGGACCCGGCCGTCGCCTTCCAGCGCCTCGACCTTCGTGAACGTCCGTCCGCCGGCCACTTCCTTGTAAATGCGATAATGGGCGTCGGCCATCGACGCCACCTGCGGCAGGTGGGTGACGGAAAACACCTGGCACGTTCTGGCCAGTCCCGCCAGTTTCCGGGCAATGGCCTGCGCCGCCTGGCCGCTGACGCCCGTGTCCACCTCGTCAAACACGAGCACGGGAATCCGGTCGACGGCGGCAAAAATGGTCTTGAGCGCCAGCATGATGCGGGACAGCTCGCCGCCGGACGCGATTTTGGCCAGCGGCCGGGGCGGTTCGCCGGGGTTGGCGCTGATGAGGAATTCCACCCGGTCGGCGCCGTCCCGGCCGAAATCAACCGGTTCGAACCGGACGACAAAACGGGTCCTCTCCATGTGCAGATCCTTCAGATGCCGCTCGATGTCCGCGGCGAGCCGGTCCGCCGCACGGCGCCGCGCCTGGCTGAGGGCTTCGGCCTGGGCGGCGAGCGTTTCGCGGAGCCCGTCCAACCGGCGTTCCAGTTCGGCGATGCGTTCGTCCTGTGTTTCCAGTGTGGCCAGATCGGCCTGAATTTTTTCATAATGGGCGAGAATCTCTCCGATGGTGGCGCCGTATTTCCGCTTCAGCGACTGGATCTGCGCCAGCCGGCTTTCCACCTGGTCCAGGCGGGCCGGATCGAATTCCAGGCCGTCCCGGTAGGCGCGCAGCTCGTGGGCCGCATCTTCCAGCTGGTAATAGGCGGACTGGATCTGCTCCGCCAGCGCCCCGAGCCTTGCCGGGTCGTGACGGCTCACGGCCGAAAGCCGCGAAACGGCGCCGGCGATTTTCTCCAGCGCCCCGGCGGTGCCGTTCAGCGCCTCATAGGACAGCGCCACGGCTTCCATCAGTTTCTCGCCGCCGGACAACAGAAGCCGCTCCTGCTCCAGCGCCTCGTCTTCCCCGGGCGTGAGCCTCGCCGCGCCGATTTCCTCCGCCTGGAACCGGTACAGGTCGGCCATCTGCAGCGTTTGCCGCACCGTCTGGCGAAGTTCGGCCAGCTCGCGCTCCGCCGCCGTGTACGCTTCGTATGTTTCCCGGTATTGCCGCTTGCGGGGGCCGATCTCGCCGGCGGCGTACTGGTCCAGCCACTCCAGATGGCGTTCCGTCCGGAGGAGCGACTGGTGTTCGTGCTGGCCGTGCAGGTTGACGACGAGGTCGCCGATCTCGCGCAGCATGGACAGCGTCACCAGCCGCCCGTTGACGCGGATCGAGCTTTTGCCCTCGGCGGAAAGCTCCCGGCGGATGATCAGCGGTTCGGCAGGTTCGGCGGGAATGCCGAGCTCCTCCAGCACCCGCCACACCTGGTGATCTTCCGGCAGATCAAACATCGCTTCGATTTCCGCCTTGTCGGCGCCGTGGCGCACCAGCTCCGCCGAACCGCGCGCGCCGGCCACAAGCCCGAGGGCGTCGATGACGATGGATTTGCCCGCGCCGGTTTCCCCCGTCAGCACTTGCAGCCCGGGGCCGAACTCGATCGCCGCCTGTTCGATGACCGCCAGATTGCGGATCGCCATTTGCACCAGCATGCAACACCATTCCCTGCCAACGGATTTCGAGAAGCCCAAACGGAAACCCGGATTCGCCCCTGACGCTTCGCCGCAAAGACCGAAAACTCACGAAAGCAGTTCGAGAAACCGGCCGGCGATCCGTCCGGTGTCTTCCTTGCGGCGGATGATGACAAGGAGCGTGTCATCGCCGCTGACCGTGCCCATCACTTCCGGCCAATCCAGCTGGTCGACGAGCGATGCCACCGCATTGGCCGTTCCCGGCAGGCATTTCATGACGATGAGGTTTTCCGTATGGTCGATGCTGACAAAATTGTCGGCCAGCATGCGCCTCAGCTTGCCTAGGTTGTTCGCCTTCGGCTGACCGGCCGGGAGGGCGTATTTGTACCGTCCGTCTTCCATCGGCACCTTGACGAGCTGCATTTCCTTGATGTCGCGGGACACGGTGGCCTGCGTCACGTCGAAACCGGCTTCCCGGAGCAGGCCGGCCAGTTCCTCCTGCGTTTCGATGTCCCTCGTCGCGACAAGTTCGCGGATTTTCAGTTGCCGTCGTCCTTTCATGCCGCCCTCCTGCGTCACTCTGGGATCTCCGCCTCGCCCAGGTCAAAGCGGATTTTCCGCACGCGTTTTTCCTCCAGATCCACGTACAAAAGCCCGTGGGTATCCCTGAACAGCCAGTGGTACATCATGAACCGGTCGCGCAGCGCGCTCGCCGTCCATTCCACGGGCCGTCTCGCCCGGGACACTTTGACGAGATACACTTCGTGTTCTTTCCGGGCGAAAAAATCGACAAACAGCCGGGACGCCATGTCCAGCGGCTCATCGTCCACTTCCACCAGCACCGGCACCTTCACCCGGCCGCTGATCACCTCGTAGCCCGCCTCTTCCAACAGCTGCACCGCTTCGTTCCTTGCAAAGGGAGCCGGTTCCGGCACCGGCAGCCGCACCCGCACCGGCGCCTCCAGCCACCGTTTGAACCGGTGGATCAGCCAGACGAGCAGCATGAGGCTGACGGCGACGGTGGCGACGAGGTCGGCCAGACGGGACATGCGGATCACCCCCGCATATCCATTTCGCGACGCGGCCGCGCGTTTCCTTTTTTTTCGGATTGCGCCAGCCGCTTACAGATTCCCGCCGGTGCCGGAAACCCGGCCTTCCGCCGGAATCGCCCGATTTTCCCGGGCAACTCGCATGGCCGGCGCCGCTATGCGAGCTCCGCCCGGGCCGCTTCCACGACGGCGGCGCAGCGTCGCGCCAAATCGGCCGGCGGGTGGACCGGCGCGCCCGCAAGACGCCACCAGGCCAAAAATTCGATGTTCCCCTCGCCGCCCGTGATCGGCGAGTGGGTCAGCCCGTGCAGGTCAAAACCGATGGAGGCCGCAAATCCGAGCACCGTCTCCAATACGTCCCGGTGGACGGCCGGATCGCGCACGACGCCGGATTTCCCCACCTTGTCGCGGCCCGCCTCGAACTGCGGCTTGATCAGGGCGACCGCGTCCCCGCCCGCCGCCAGCACCTCCTTCAGCGGAGGCAAAATCAGCTTCAGGGAGATGAACGACACGTCGACGGTGGCCAGGTCGGGCCGCGGACCGTCCAGCATGTCCGGCGTGACGTGGCGGAAGTTGGTCCGTTCCATGACCTTCACGCGCGGGTCGCGGCGCAGCGACCAGTCCAGCTGGTTGTAGCCGACGTCCACCGCGTAGACGAAAGCGGCGCCGTGCTTCAGGGCGCAGTCGGTGAACCCGCCCGTCGACGCGCCGATGTCCAGCACGACGCGGCCGTCCATGGGGAGGCCGAACGTGCGGATCGCCTTCTCCAGCTTCAGCCCGCCCCGGCTGACGTACGGATGGGTTTCGCCTTTCACCCGGATCGCGGCGTCCCGGGGCACTTTCATGCCGGCCTTGTCCGCCGGCTCCTCGTTGACGAGCACAAGGCCGGCCATGACGGCGGCCTTCGCCTTCTCGCGGCTGGCGAAGTATCCCCGCTCCACCAGCAGCACGTCGAGCCGTTCGCGTTGTTTGCCGTCCGTCATCGGTTCACCCGCCCGACGCGCGCTGCCGGTGGCGGGGCAGAAGGGCGAGCGCCTCCGCCGCCACCCGCTCGGCGGTCAGTCCGGCTTCCGCGAGCTGATCCTTCACCGTGCCGTGATCGATGAACCGGTCGGGCACGCCGAAGGGCCGCACCGTCACGTCATGGATGCCGTTTGTGGCGTAAAATTCCATGACCGCGGCGCCGAAACCGCCGGCCAGCACGCCTTCCTCCAGGGTCAAAACCGGCGCCGGACGCCCGGCGGCCAGTTCCCGCAGCATCCGTTCATCCAGCGGCTTGATGAACCGGGCGTTCACCACGTGCGCCGAAACGCCCGCCGTCGCCAGCCGGTCCGCGGCCTCGAGAGCCACATCCAGCATGTTGGGCCCGACGGCGAGCATGTGCAGGTCGCGGCCGTCGCGGATTGTTTCCCACGTGCCGATCGGAATCGGCCGGAGCGCCTCGAACGGGTCCAGCTGGACGCCGCGCCCCTGCACCCGCGGATAGCGGACGGCGATCGGGCCCTTTTCGTATTCGACGGCCGTAACCAGCATGTGCCGGAGTTCGTTTTCGTCCTTGGGCATCATCAGCACCATGTTCGGCATGTGGCGCAGGTAGGCGATGTCGTAGATGCCGTGATGGGTGTCTCCGTCGGCGCCGACAAATCCCGCCCGGTCGATGGCGAACACCACGTTGAGATTTTGCCGGCAAATGTCGTGCAGCACCTGGTCGTAGCCCCGCTGCAGGAACGTGGAATAGACGGCAAACACCGGCTTCATGCCCGCCATCGCCAGCGCCCCGCTCAGGGTGGCCGCGTGCTGCTCGGCGATGCCGACATCGATCATCCGGCCGGGAAACTCATCCGCGAACTTCAGAAGTCCCGACCCGCCGGGCATGGCCGGCGTGATGGCCACGATGCGATCGTTCCGCCGGCCGATTTCCACCAGCGTCCGGCCGAACACGTCGGTGTACATCGGCGGACCCGCGGGTTTGACGACGGTACCGGATTCGATCTTGTACGGGCCGAGGCCGTGCCACGTGTGGGAATCCTTCTCCGCCGGCGGGTAACCCTTGCCCTTGACGGTGATGGCGTGGATGAGCACGGGGCCGTTCACCTTGCCCGCTTCCTCCAGCGTTTCCAGGAGCAGCCGGATGTTGTGCCCGTCCACGGGGCCGAGATAATTGAAGCCGAGCTCCTCGAACAGGATGCCGTAGACGACCAGGTATTTCAGGCAATCCTTCACCCGTTCGGCAAAATGGGCCAGCCGGCCGCCGATGTGGGGAATTTTTTTGAGCAGTTGCTCCGCTTCCCCTTTCACCCGCAAATAATGGGGATCGGAGCGGATTTTGCTCAAATAGTTGTGCATCGCGCCGACGTTCGGCGCGATGGACATCTCGTTGTCGTTCAGGATGACGATCAGGTTCTTCTTCTCGTTGCCGATGTGGTTCAGCGCCTCGAAGCTCATGCCGCTGGCGATGGCCGCATCGCCGACCAGTGCGACGACCCGGTATTTTTCCCCGAGATAGTCCCGCGCCATGGCGAAGCCCATCGCCGCGGAAAGCGCCGTGCTGCTGTGGCCGGCTTCCCAGATGTCGTGCTCGCTTTCGGCGCGCTTGACAAACCCGCTGAGCCCCTTGTATTTGCGAAGGGTGTGAAACCGGTCCTTGCGGCCTGTCAAAATTTTGTGCACATAAGACTGGTGCCCGACGTCAAAAATCAATTTGTCCCGCGGACTGTCCAGCCAGTAATGCAGCGCGATGGTCAGTTCCACCACGCCCAGGTTGGGAGCCAGGTGCCCGCCCGTGACGGACAGCTTCTCGATGAGAAATTGCCGGATTTCGCCGGCCAGCTGTTCCAGCTGTTCAACGGACAGCGATTTCAAATCTGCCGGTTCATGTATCCGCTCGAGCAGCACGCTTGGATCCCTTCTTTCCGTCGGACTTTTTCTTTCCGGATTTTCTGGCTTTGCCGGGGGATAGCACTTTGATGCCCAGTCTGTTTTCCAGAACGCAAAAACATTTTCCGATCAGGAACACGACGCGGTTGGCGTTGTGGATGGCGAAGCTTTTGCCGAGCGCCTTGCCGCCGACCATGAGCGCGGACACGACGGCGCTGAACACGATGCTGATCACCGTGTGGTACACCGTGTTTTCGATCCCGGCGGACGCGACCATCTTGATCACGACGACGGCCGTGGCGGTGCCGCTGACGACGCCGACGATGTCGCCGATGACGTCGTTGCAGAAACTCGAAAACCGGTCCGCGTTGCGCACGATCTGGATGGCGTGCCGCGCGCCGGCGACCTTTTCGGCGGCCATGGCATGAAACGGCGTCTCTTCGGCGGCGGCCGACGCGATGCCGATCATGTCGAAAACGACCCCGATAAGCACGAGAACGAGCACGACAAGCATGCCCGCCCCCCAAGCGACGCCTTCCAGCGCCACCGTCGATGCAACGGAAAAAAAGATGGCCAGCGCCAGCGTGGCAACCGATATAAAAAGACTCCAGCGAATGGAGTGGCGAATGGAGAATTTCAACGGTCCAACGGTCTCCTTGACGGATGTATGTAAAGCATGCCGCGCCAGCATGCTTTTCTTTGCTCGGATCGAAGTGGCGACTTCCCGGGTTAACACTGTGGCTTGAGGTCCAGTAGGTTTTCCCAGGCAAGCGCCGCAACGTCGCCGTCACGGCGGTTTCCCATTAAGCCTGCCTTGGCGCCGTCGCCGGCCGCCAGACTGGATTACCACTTAGTCCACACTTTAATCCCCGGAAAGCCTCTTGCGAACAGTCTAGGGGATTTCCCCGGCAGTCCTGGCCATTTTTTAGCCTCTTTTGCAAAGCAGATTTCATGCGGCATACGAAGCGGCTCGCTTTGGCCGGAAGCGGGCCGTTTCTACAAATCCGCAATCCCTGCTGCTTCACTCAAGGCAGGCTACGCTGCACGCAAGCCGCCGCATGGCCCGTCCGCCGTCTGCAGACGGCGGCGGCCACCGTTGACTCGCCATTGCAGGTTCATACCCCGTGCCGTAGCCTTGCGGAAGACAAACGGAACAATGCATGATTCCGGTTCGTCCCTTCCGGTCCGGCCACGCACACGGGCCTCCGCGGAAGCAGGGTCAACGCCCGCATGCCATTGCGGATCGCCCTGCAACCTTAACTCCCAGCATCAGCCCCGGACTGGGCGTCCAAAGCCAACACCAGGAACTTCATCGATGTGCCCTTCGGCGAATTTTTAGGCTCGCCTTCAAAATGGGGGACTGACTAGAATACTGCGCCACTTCGATTGTAACAAACATTATAGCATACGCCGGACAACGCGCTCAATGGAAGGTTTCCGCCCCGCCTGGCGGAAGTTCCCGCCTCGCGAGCCGCATGCCGCCGCGGACGGACCGGCCGCGAGATGCGGATCAGTGATCCCGGCCCATCAGATAGTCGGCGATCTCCAGGAGGCGTTCCGGATGCGGCACGTCGCCCGACAGGAGCGCCCGTTTCCCCTCCTCGGTCAGCGTCCGGACTTTCTCGATCGACGCCTCGACGCCGAGAACGTACGGATAGGTGACTTTCTTTTCCCGGTTGTCGCTTTGCGTCGCCTTGCCCAGCTTGTGTTCCTGGCCGATCACGTCCAGCACGTCGTCCCGGATCTGGAAGGCAAGGCCGATGCTGCGGCCGAACCGCGTGACGGCGGCCAGGCCCGCTTCGCCGGCTCCGGCGGCATGGGCGCCGGCCCGGAGGGAAAACACGATCAGGTCACTCGTTTTGTGAAGATGAATGTAGTCGAGTTCGGGCAGGCCGGTCACGCCCCGCTCGCCCAGCATGTCCGCCGCCTGGCCGCCCACCATGCCGCGCGGGCCCGCGTATTCCGCCAGCTCGCGGACGATGGTCAGGGCGCGTTCCGGCGGCAGGCTGCACGAAGCGATCACGTGAAAGGCGTGGGTGAGCAGGCCGTCGCCGGCCAGAATCGCCATCGCCTCGCCGAACACGCGGTGGTTCGTCGGCTTGCCCCGCCGGAAGTCGTCGTTGTCCATGGCCGGCAGGTCGTCATGGATCAGCGAATAGGTGTGGACAAGTTCCGCCGCGCACGCCGCGGGAAGGGCGGCTTCGGCATCGCCCCCGAACGCTTCCGCCGCCGCCAGCGTCAGGATCGGGCGCATCCGCTTGCCGCCGGCGTCGAGGGAATAGCGCATCGCCTCCATGAGCCGGGCCGGGATGTCCCAGTCCGCGGGAAACAGCCGGTCGAAAGCCGCCTCGACCCGCGCCGCCTGGCGGCGCAAATAAACCGCCAGCGATTCGTCCCCCGCGCCGCTTCCCGCGGCCTGTTCTCTGCAGTTGTCCGGATTTGCCGTCTGCTCCGTCTGCCCCATTCCCGGAAACGTCAACCGACCGATTCTCCTTTGTCCTGCGGCGCGAAGGGCTTCCGGACGAGGGAACCCCCTTCTTCCGCCAGCATCTCGATTTTCCGTTCAAAATGTTCCAGCTTGTCGCTGCACAGCTTGGCCAGCCGCATGCCTTCCTGATACAGCTCGATGGCCTGCTCCAGCGGCACGTCGCCGCCCTCGAGCCTGGCGACGATGGTCTCCAGCGCTTCCATCGCCTGCTCGAAGGTCATTTCGCCGCCGGACGCCGCGGCCGTCGTGCCGCCATCTTCCGGCAGGCCGCTTTCCCGCCTATTCGTTTCCGCCATCCGTTTTCTCCTCCTCTTCCATCGTCCACACCTGGCAACCGAGCCTGCCGTCCGCCAGCCGGATGTGAACCAGGTCTCCCAGCTGCACCTGCTGGATCGATTTGATCAGCCGCTTCTTTTCGTCATACACGAGGGAATACCCGCGCTGCATCACTTTCAGCGGGCTCAGGGCATCGAGCCGGCCGGCGGCCACCGCCAGGCGGTGCGCCGAGGCGCGGTGCCGCATGCCGGCGGACTGTGCGAGCCGCGCGGCCAGCTGCTCCAGCTTTCCCGCCGCCAGGCCGAGCTGCTGGCGCGGATGGAAGCGCAGGATGCGGTGGCGAAGTTCCCCCGTCCGTTCCGCTTCCCGCCGCAGGCGGCTCCCGATCCTGAACGCCAGCTGCTCGAGCAGCCGGTCCAGCCGCTGCGCGGGTTCGGACAGCTGCCGCTTCGGATCCCGCAGGTACGGATGCCCGGCCAGCCGGGACAATCGCTCCCGCTCCTGCCGCGCTTTTCCGAGCACGGCCTGCGTCAGCCGGGCGCGAAGCTGCGCCGTGTGCTGCCGGAGCTCCAGCGCGTGGGGCACCGCCAGCTCCGCCGCCGCGGTGGGCGTCGCCGCGCGGAGATCCGCCACGAAATCGGCGATGGTGAAATCCGTTTCATGGCCGACGGCCGAAATGACCGGAATGCGGCTTTCCGCGATGGCCCGCGCCACCACTTCCTCGTTGAACGGCCACAGTTCCTCCAGCGAGCCGCCGCCGCGTCCGACGATGAGCACGTCCGCGGCTCCGAGTTCGTTCATTCTGCGGATCGCCGCCGCGATGGACGGCGCCGCCTGTTCCCCCTGCACCAGCACCGGATGCAGCAGGATGGCCGCCTGCGGATAGCGCCGCTGCATCGTCGTGATGATGTCCCGCACCGCCGCGCCCGTCGGCGACGTGATCACCCCGACCGTCCGCGGAAAGCGCGGGATCGGCCGCTTGCGGGCCGGGTCGAACAGCCCTTCCGCCTCCAGCTTCTTTTTCAGCTGCTCGAATGCCAGATACAGGCTGCCGATGCCGTCCGGCTGCATGTGCTGGACATAAAGCTGGTATTGCCCGTCGCGCTCGTAGACGGAAACGGAACCGCGGGCGATGACCCGCAGGCCTTCCTGCGGCCGGAACGCCAGGCGCTGGTTGGCCGAAGCGAACATGACGGCGCGGATCAGGCCCGTCCCGTCCTTCAGCGTGAAGTACATGTGTCCGCTCGTGTGGTGCTTGAAATTGGAAATTTCCCCCCGCACCCAAACGTCCGTCAGCACCGGGTCCTGCTCCAGCCTCATTTTGATGTAGCGGGTCAGTTCCCCGACGGTCAGGATGCGCCGTTCCTTCATGACCGACCGGCCGCCCTTTTGGCCGCCTTGATCGTGTTCTTCAGGAGCATCGTGATCGTCATCGGCCCGACGCCGCCGGGAACCGGGGTGATGAAGCCGGCCGTTTTCCGCACTTCGTCAAAATCGACGTCACCGGTCAGCTTGCCGTCCGGAAGCCGGTTGATGCCGACGTCGATGACGACGGCGCCCGGTTTGATCCAGGATTTCCCGACCATGTTCGGTTTCCCGACGGCCGCCACCACGATGTCCGCCTGGCGCACCACCTCTTCGATGTTCGTCGTCCGGGAATGGCACACCGTCACCGTGGCGTGTTCCCTGAGCAGCAGCATCGCCATCGGCTTGCCGACGATGTTGCTGCGTCCGATCACCGCCGCGTGCTTGCCGGCGATTTCCGTTCCCGTGCTCCGGATCAGTTCGATGCAGCCGGCGGGCGTGCAGGGCACAAGCGCGTCCCGGCCGATGGACAGGTTGCCGACGTTGACCGGATGAAACCCGTCCACGTCCTTTTCCGGGGAAATGGCGAGAATCACCTTCTCCTCGCTGATGTGATCCGGCAGCGGCAGCTGCACGAGAATGCCGTGCACGTCCGGTTTGCGGTTGAGCCCTTCGATCAGGGCGAGCAGTTCGCTCTCGGGCGTTTCGCCCGGAAGGCGGATCACCTCCGAACGGATGCCGATCTTCCCGCAGGCCGCTGCCTTGTTGCGGACATACACCTGCGAGGCCGGGTCGTCTCCCACCAGCACCACCGTCAGGCCGGGGACGACGCCCCGTGCGGCGAGCCCGTCCACCTCCCGCTTCAGTTCTTCCCTGATGCCGGCCGACAATGCCCTGCCGTCGATGATCGATGCGCTCATGCCTTGCCCACCTCTCCCTTTTCCGCGTTCCAGGCGGCGCGCGCTTCATCCAGCCGGCGGATGATCTGCCCGAGCACGCCGTTGACGAATTTGCCGGATTCTTCCGATCCGTAGAGCTTGGCGATTTCGATCGCCTCGTTGATGGCCGCCTTCGGGGGTACGTCGTCCCGCTCCATCATTTCGTAGACCGCGATCCGCATCACCTGCCGGTCCACGCGGGACAGCCTTTCCATCCGCCATCCTTTCAGGCATTTGGACAGCATGCCGTCGATGGTCCTGATGTGCTCGAGCGTGCCCGTCACAAGCCCGCGGGCATAGCCGCGCAGCTCCTCCTCTTCCTCCGGCCGGTCCGGAAGACGGATGCCGGATTCCCCTTCCTCGTCCTTCGCTTCCCGGAAAACCATGTCCAGGGCTTCGTCCACCCCCGCGGCGTTCATTTCGATCTGGTACAGGCACTGGACGGCCAGTTCTCTAGCCAATCGACGTTTCATGATGTTCCTCCCGCATTATTTGAAGCCCTTCCAACGGTCCGCCAGCCACTCGCCGATGCCGCGCCAGTCCACGGTCACGCCGCGGTCGTAGGCGATTCCCGCCGCCAAGGCAATGCCGACAATGATGGCAAAAAGTAGCATGTCCCAAAACCCGACGATCAAGTACAGAAAGCCGAGAAAAAGCCCCACCGAAACGCCGATGTTCCGGCCCCGGCGATGACCGGTGAACGCCCGTTTGAGCGCCTCCCAAAATTCATTCACGGCCGCCGCCCCCTCATTCCACGCGTTTCTTGAAAGGCGCCGGCGCCGCCTGCTGCGGGGAAGCCCTTCCGATCAGGACGCCGACGGACGCGACGGCCAGGCCGCTCATCCGCTCCACGTGTTCCTTCACCGCCGACTGCAGCCGTTCCGTCAGTTCCGGAATCGCCGTCTTGCCGTCGACATTGGCGACAAGTTCGATTTCCAGCCCGTGTCCGCCGGTGCGGATGCGGGTCTTCAGATCGTGGATGCCCGGAATGCCGCCCGCCGCGTCGGCCGCCAGGTTTTGCAGCGCCTGGAAGGAGACGCGCACGAGACCGTGTTCCGTCCGCCGCTCGACGGAACGGACGCTGCCGGCCGGACGGCGGATGCCGAGGATGAACAGCCGGACGGTGTACAGGAACAGGACGATCGCCGCTGCGATGAACGGATAAGCCACGGCCGGATTGCGGTAGACGTTTTCCAGATAGCGGACCGCCCGGTCGAAGCCGATCCAGTTGAACGCCATCGAAAGCGCCAGGACGAGCGCGACGCCGACGACAAAGCTGTAGATGACGAGGAAAAACCGGTCAATCCATTTCACCACGAACGATGCACCGTCCCATGACAAGGTTAACCCCCCTGCGGGCAGGGGGGTTCTTGCAACCGAAATGCACGGCGTCTATTTGACCCTGCCTGCCGCCGGCTCATCCTGTTCGGCAGGTCTGTCTTTGAACTGGACCCCGTGGATCTGGATATGAACCTCCGAAACGTCGATGCCGGTCATCGACTGGACCGCGTGCTTGACGTTGCGGCCGATCCGTTCGCACACGTCGGGAATGCGGAAGCCGTACCGGATCACGATGGACAGCTCCACTTCCGCGCGATCGCCGTCGATCGTCACCCTGACCCCGCGCGCCGGGTTTTTCCGGCCGATCATGCCGGCGAGGCCGTCGGCCAGCCCGCCGCCCATGGCGGCCACCCCTTCCGTTTCCGCGGCGGCCTGTCCGGCGATGATCTCCAGCACTTCCGGCGCGATCTGGATGGTACCGAGTTCCGTCCCTCCCTGATTCATCGCAATCGGATTCATCGCGTTCACCTCGTCAAAACTTACTATACCATCAGGAAACCGGGAACACAAACCGCCGGAAGGTCAAACCGGCTGCGCGGACAGATCGTGTTCCTCCAGAAAGCGGATGTCCGCCGTGCCGTTCCGGAATTTCGGGTGATCCAGCACTTTCAGGTGGAACGGGATCGTCGTGCTCACGCCGCCGACGTAAAACTCGTTCAGGGCGCGCTTCATCCGCTCGATGGCCGCTTCCCGCGTCTCTCCCCAGACGATCAGCTTGGCCACCATGGAGTCGTAGTGGGGCGGAATGGCGTACCCCGGATAGACGGCGCTGTCCACCCGCACGCCCATGCCGCCGGGCGGCAGATAGAAATCGACGGTGCCCGGGGTCGGCATGAAATTGCGTTCGGGGTCTTCCGCGTTGATGCGGCATTCGATGGCCCAGCCGGAAAACCGCACGTCTTCCTGGCGGAAAGAAAGCGGGTTGCCGGCGGCGACGGAGATCATCTCCTTGACGATGTCCACGCCGGTGATCATTTCCGTCACCGGATGCTCCACCTGGATGCGCGTGTTCATCTCCATGAAGTAGAACCGTCCGTCCGGACCGAGCAAAAATTCCAGCGTGCCGGCGCCCGAATAGCCGACGGCGCGGGCCGCGCGGACGGCGGCTTCGCCCATCTGCCGGCGGATTTCCGGCGTCAGCGCCGGACACGGCGCCTCTTCGATCAGCTTCTGCCGGCGGCGCTGCACCGAGCAGTCCCGTTCGCCGAGATGCACCACGTTGCCGTGCTTGTCCGCCAAAATCTGCACTTCCACATGCTTCATGCCGGTCAAATATTTTTCGAGATACACGCCGGGGTTGCCGAAAGCTTTCTCCGCCTCCTGCCGGGCGGCGTTCAGGTGGCGGATGAGGGACGCCTCGTCCTCGGCGATCCGGATGCCCTTGCCGCCGCCGCCGGCCGTCGCCTTGATGACGACCGGGTACCCGATCTCCCGGGCCAGCGCCACCGCTTCCTCCACGTCTTCGACCAGTCCGTCGGACCCGGGAATGACGGGCACGCCCGCCTCCTTCATCGTCCGTTTGGCCACCGCCTTGTCGCCCATTTTGGCGATGGCGTCGGCGGGCGGCCCGATGAACGTGATATTGCACGATTCGCAAATGTCCGCGAAATCGGCGTTTTCCGCCAGAAAGCCGTATCCGGGGTGAATGGCGTCCGCTTCCGTCAACGTGGCCACGGCCATCAGGTTGGTCATGTTCAGGTAGCTGGCCCTGGCCGGAGCGGGGCCTATGCAGTACGCTTCGTCTGCCAGCCGCACGTGCAGCGCGTCGCGATCCGCCTCGGAAAACACCGCCACCGTGTAGATGCCCATTTCCTTGCAGGCGCGGATGATCCGGACGGCGATTTCGCCGCGGTTTGCAATCAACACTTTATGAAATTTCATAATGCCGGGAACCTCCAACTTTCAGTCCGTCTTCACCAGGAACAGCGGCTGGCCGTACTCCACCAGCTGGCCGTTTTCGACCAGCACGTCCACGATGACGCCCTTCACTTCGGCCTCGATTTCGTTCATCAGTTTCATCGCCTCGATGATGCACACGACCGTCTTCTCGTCCACCCGGTCGCCGGGATTGACGAACGGCGGGGCGTCCGGAGCCGGCGCCCGGTAGAACGTGCCCACCATCGGGGAGACGATCTTGTGGAGCCCGCCGTCATGCCGCGCGGCGCCGGTTTCGCCGGCGACGTCGGATCCGTTCGTCACCAAAGCGGCGGCTCCGCCTGCCGCGCCTTGCGGAAGGCCGCGTTCAACATGTCCGGCGGCCTGCACGGCGACACCGGAAAGAACCGGCTGGACACCATCGGTTGGGGCCTGCCCGGCAGCGGCCGTATTCGGAGGGACAATCGCCGCAGGTCTGGTCTTCCGGATGCACAGGCGGAAATCTTCTTTCTCCAGCTGCAGTTCATCCACCGATGTTTGATCGACAAGTTTGACAAGCTCCCTGATCTCGCTCATTTTCAACATGGCGTTCCCTTTTCACTCCCATGCAGGAACGGTCTTTTTTGACCATCCTGACTCACAATTTGCCAAATTGCACAATGCAGGACTATTATAACCTAGCTTTAGATTTGAATCACCATGAATGTATGAAAATTTGCCCGCCCCGTGCGCGGAACGGCCGGTTGCCGCTTTGCATGGTCCCCGGCCCGGCACGCAAGGAAAAGGCCCTGTCACGGCCGGGCCTTTGATACAAAGACCAATAAAGGACAACCAGCGCAACAAACAGGGAATTCAGCGATGCCCGGCGTGTCCGGGCCAGTCCGCCGAGCGAGTGACGGATCAATTTCTGCGATTCCTGGTCCAGGGCGGACGTCACTTCATCGAGAATGAAGATCCCGGCGTTCATCGGACGATTCCCCGAACACCTCCAGGCGTCCGCCGTCAAGCGGATACAGGCCTGCGCATATTTGGGCCAAAGTCGATTTCCCGGAGCCGCTCCGTCCGACAATGGCCACCGAACCGCCCGTCCGGATCGACAGATTCAAATCGCGGTACAGCGTTCGGTTGCCGTCGTATGAAAATTTGCCGTTGACAATCCGGATCGCATCATCGGACGAACCCGGCGGCTCGCCGGTCCGCCCTTCTTCGGATGCTTTCTCTTCGTTTCGCCGCAGCAAACTTGAAATGTGGAACACGGCCGCGCCCATCGAAGCCTGGATCGTGCTCCAAATCTGGGAAATCATGAGAAAGGGACCCATCAGCCGCATCGTCAGAAAGAGAAACGCCAGCACTTGTCCGGGCGTCAGTTCACCGCGAACGGAAGCCGCCGCAATGAAAAACGCGCAGATATAGGCAATCGCGTTGAAGGTCAGTTCCACGCCGTGCGTCATGCCCGTTTGCAGGAAGGTTTGCTTCAGGAGCAGGCGGTTTTGCTCAGTCCGCAAGTCATGGAATGTGCCGAGCGCCCTTTTTTCCAGCGACAGCATTTTGACCGTCCGGATCCCCTGGATGGTTTCCTGCGGAAAACCGCGGATTTCGGCGTCCTTGTGACGGGCATGAAAAACAAAACAAACGTGGAGGAGGTCTTCATGCAGGAAGCCACCAACTTTATCGACACAATACTGCCATAAATAGTATATCAACTTATTTTTTGATGTTGAACATTTGATTTACAGTTCAGCATGAACTTTATGAATTGTACCATTGACCTTATAATGGTTGGCAAAGATATGTTTTCACGGGCGTCACGGGAGGTTGTGAACCTGTTGTTCCGCCGGAGCCCCCTTGCACCGCAGGCCGAGCGGGACGGCGACCTGTTCCGATCATGTTGCGAAGACATTCACATGGACGCCATCGTTCGGAAAATGACGACGGGGCGGGAGCGATACAAGCTGCGGCAAAGCACTGTTCCATGCCGAATTGGGCCATCTGCTCGGCCCGATGCCAGAACGTCGCGCCTGATGAAACGGGCAAAGGGGGGAACGCGCCATGGAAATCTACGCCGTTCCGATCCGCCATCCGATCAGCCGCGCCGCCTACGAAAAACTCCTTCAATTGCCCGGCAAGGCAAAACGTGAAAAAATCGAAAGGTATCGCAGGTGGAAGGACGCCCATTTTTCCCTTGTCGCCGACCTGCTCGTCCGGTTGAAAATCAAGGAACGCACGCATCTGGAAAATCACCGGATCCTGTTCGCAACCAATGAATACGGCAAGCCGGTGCTGGCTTCGGAAGCCGATGCCCGCGCAGCCAAGATCCATTTCAATGTCTCCCATTCGGGAGAGTGGATCGCATGCGCGATAAGCGATACGCCCGTGGGAATCGACATCGAGCGAATGGATCCTTCCATTGATTTGTCCATCGCCAGAAATTTTTTTTCACACCCGGAATACGGGCACATCGAACGATGCGGGACCCGGCATGAGAAAGTTTCCCTCTTCTATGACTATTGGACGCTGAAAGAAAGCTTTGTCAAAGCGGTCGGCAAAGGACTGTCCATTCCGTTTGATTCTTTTGCAATCCGAATGGATGGCGGACATATCCGGGTGCAAACCGCGGAGCCCGGCGTGTTCCGATTCAAAACCTACGATTTCCGGGACGGCTACAAACTCGCCGTCTGTGCCGCAGGAGACCGCGTCGACTTTCCTTCCCGCATCATCGAACTGGAAATGGAAGACGTGGTCAGAAAGGCGCTGGAAGAATTGGCCTGAGGCAAAAGAAAAAACCGCTGTCCCCTCGCGGACAAACGGCCAAAAACGGAAATCCGGTCGGTCTGTCTCAGCTGACGCGTTCCACGACCACGTCGTCGGCGCCCACGTTCAGTCCGTCCATGACCATGTCGATGATCGTCACCACCTGGCTTTTCTCCAGTTTGTCGGCCTTGACCACCACGTTCCATTTGCCGTTCGCTTCCGTGATGACCACGTTTTCGAACTGTTGCAGCAGCTGGCCTTCCAGATCGTCCACGATCGCCTGGGTTTCCTCGATGATGCGGAGCCGTTCGTCGGCCCGCGCCACTTCTTCCGGCGATCTCGACTGGTCGAGGGTGATGTTGAACAGCTCCTCGATTTCCCGGGAAAGGGCGTTCATGCGCTCCATCTCCAGGGCCGCGATGTACTCTTCGCCGGTTTGCGGGCCTTTCCTGACCCGTTCGAGAACCTGCTCCTCGCCGGAGGCCGCCAGTCCGGAAGAGGCCGTCCCGCCGGCGGTCGCATCCCGGCTTTCGTCCGGATGCCCGGCCTCATGGCCGTGAACGTCCCCCGCGCTCCCTTCGTCCGGCCATTCCGCCGCCCAGTCGTCCGAGGGGTCCTCCAGCGCCTCCAGATCCGGCAGATCGTCCCCCGTCTCGACGGCGTCGATTCCGGTTCCCGGCGGCTCGCTGCCGCCTCCGGTCGTTTCCAGCCCGCCGGCGTCATCCGTAAACAGGTAATAGGCGGACAGCACGACCATCAGACTGAGCATGGACACCAGCCAAACGGTTTGTCTTTTCGAATTCATGTTCGTTTACCTCCTGCCTCCACATCGGTTTTTCACGGTTCGCCTTTTCACGGTTTGCCCGGGATGACGGAAATCCGGTGCGCCGGCACGCCGAGCCCGCGTTCCACCGCTTCCGCGATCAGCTTCTTGACGGTCAGGTTTTCCGCGCCCGCGGCCACGACGACCACCCCGCGGATTTGCGGCCGGATTTTTTTGACGACGATCGGCGTCTGGTCGCCTTTCGTCTGCACGAGCACCACCTGGCCGCTGCGGCTCGCGTCGCTGATCACCCTCGTGCCGCCCTGCCTGTCCTTTTCATTGGTGCTTTGCTGGCGCTGCTCCACGTGGCGTTCCACCACCAGTTCTTCCGTGGAATCGATCGTCACCATGACGTCCACTTCGCCGACGCCCGCGATTTTCTGCAGAATATCGCGGATGGCGGCTTCATAGCGGGCCTCGAAGGCTTCGTATTCGGCCGGTTCCGGATCCAGGCGGCCGGCGGCGCGGGTTTCCTCGGCGGTTGGCGGCGGTTCCCGGCTGCCGGCGATGGAGTCGGCGTCTTGGAGCGTCAGGTAGGAATTCAAGATCATGGCGGCCGCCCCGACGAGCCCGGAAACGAGCACCCAGCCCGTCACGCGCCCGCGCCGCCCGCCGCCGACCGTGCGTTCCAGCCACTCACGCCATTTCAACGTCCAGTTCCCTCCTCCGCCTTTCCGTCATGTTCCCGAAATGCCGGCCGGCCGGCGGCGCGTTCGGCGGCGGCACCGGCGGTGTCATGGGATCCGCTCTTGGCCCGTTCCGGTTCCGCCCGCCTCCGGGCCGCAAGTCCGGCGCCTCACGGCCGTCCGTCTTCCCAGATTACGTCGATCCGCCGCTCCTCGATGCCCCACCAGAAGGCCACCTGCGCGGCCACGTCGGCGGCCAGCCGTCTTTTTTCCGACTCATCGGGCACCCGGCCGGCCGGGACTTCGCCGGCCGTCCGCGATTCCGCCCGCGTTCCCGCCGCGTCCCGGTCCGCGCCGCTCTGCGCCCCGCCTTCCGGCGTGCCGGCTTTCCGGCCGGCATCCGTCACGGACACGGCGACCGGCTCCACCCTGGCCACGGGCTTCATGCCGAAGCGGACGATGGCCGATCCGTCCTCTTCTCCGGCTTCCCGCCTTTCGCCGACGCCTCCGCCGTGGTCGCCGCCGGCCGGCCGGCCGCCGTCCTCCCGCGGCCGCGGCTCCAGCACCAGCGTGACCGCCTTGATTTCCGCCGTTTCCGCTTCCCCCGGCCCGATGCTTACATCCACCGAGACGACGCCGACGGAGAACGCCCGGCTCACCTGGCGCCGGATTTGTCCGGCGATTTGCTCTTCCGCAAGGCGGAGCGAACGGGCCTCCGTCTCCGCCCGCCGCGCGTCGCCGGCTTCCAGCACGGCGGACAGCGGCGGCATGCCGGCGGAGCCGGCTTCCATGGCGAAGAAGACTTCGTCCCGGATGTCCAGGCCCGGCTTGAGCCAGCCGATCAAAGGCTGCAGGATGGTCAGGAGAATCATCAGGCTGACCGTCAGTTTGACGTATTTCCTGAAGGCATTGTCCGGCACCAGAAAATCGACGAAGGCGGCCGTCAGCACGATCAGGACGATGTCCCTCAGCCAGCCGCCGAGCCATTCCGTCATCCCGGCCTCCTCCTTTGCGCATCCGCCGCCCGCCCCGTCACCGCATCATCATCGCGATGTTTCCCGACGTGATCAGGATCGTCATCGCAAAGAAGAACATCAGGCCGACCGCGGCCAGCGCCGCAAACACGTCCACGAGGCTTCTGCCGATCGTCCGCAGGCACGTGACGATCGGGCTGTCGCCGAGGGGCTGCATCATGGCGCCGGACAGATTGAAAATGATCGCCAGCGACAAAATCTTCACGGCCGGAAACGCGCACAGAAGCGCCAGGATGAGCACCCCCGCCATCCCCACGGCATTCTTGACGAGGAGCGACGTGCCGATCACCGCATCCGCCGCGTCGGTGAACATTTTGCCGACGACCGGCACGAAATTGCCCGTGATGTACTTCGCGGTGCGGATGGTCACGCCGTCGGCGACGGAACTAGCCACCCCCTGGACCGACAGCACGCCGAGAAAAGCGGTCAGGAGCACGCCGAGGATGCCGGTGCCGATCATGCGGAGCAGGTCGGCCAGCTGGGTGACCTTGTATTTCTCCGACATCGAACTGACGATGTGCAGGATGGCGGAGAAAAACAGGAGCGGAAACACGACGGCATGGACGGCGTGGCCGACGACGTTGACCATGAACACGATGAGCGGATGCAGCACGGTCACCGATGCGATGTTGCCGATGGACGCCAGCAGCACCAATAGCAGGGGCACCGCCGCGGTCATGAAATGGATCATGCGGCCGATGGCCTGCCCGGCATACGTGATGGCGGTCCGGAAACTGTCCACGGCCAGGATCAGGATGACCAGATAGCAGATGCCGTAGGCGACCACGCTGACCGTGCGGCGTTCGAAGGCGCCCTGCAGCGTCTGCAGCACGCTGGAGAGAACCGACAGCATGACGATGGAAACAAGCAGCCTGCCGTGATGCACGATTTCGTGAAAAAAGTAGCGCAGAAGCCCGGACAGCACGTCCGCCATCTTCGGTCCGCCGCCGCCCGGCGCGACGAGTTCCCGGAACGTCGGTTTTCGGCCGGGGGCCAGATAGTCGCCGTAATCGTCCATGATCGCCGACCAGTGGGCTTCCAGGAGCGCCGCTTCCGGCGGAAGGGAAGACGCCGCGTCCGAAAGGCCGTCCGGTGAACCGTCCGGCAAACGGTCCCGCCGGCCGTCCGGCGGTCGCTCCGCCGCTTCCGGTCCCCGGGCGGCGGAAAGACGTGTTTCGGCTTTGGGGATTGGCATCCCCCCGGACGGAAAACGCCTTTCTTCCGCTTGCGACTGCCAAACGGCCATCGCGCGTGCCGCGGCTTCCGTGTCCGCCGGCCGGCCGGCCGGCGGGCGTTCCGCGGCTTCGGCGCCGGCGGGCCGGCCCGCGACTGCGACGATCAAAGCAAGGAGCAAGACCGCTGTCCGCATCGAGGTTGTCGTCGCCCCTTTCCCGTCCCCCGGCCCGCCGCGCAAACCGGAGGCGGCCCGTCCTTCAGGCCGGCAGCAGTTTCAGCACCGTCTCGACGATCACCGTGATGATCGGAACCGCCATCACGATGATGATCATCTTGCCCGCCAGCTCGATCTTCGCGGCCATCGACTCCTGCCCCGCGTCCCGTACCGCCTGCGCGCCGAGCTCCGCGATGTAGGCCACGCCGATGATTTTCAGGATCGTTTTCAGATACGCGGTGTTGACGCCGGTCTGGTCGGCCAGCTGTTCCAGGGTGCGGACCACGAAGCGGATCTGTTCGAGCAGCATAAGGAAAATGGCCAGTCCGGCGAACACCGTCAGCAGGAAGGCAAACGCCGGTTTCTGTTCGCGGAGCACCAGCGACAGGATCGTGACCAGAAACCCGAGGGCAACGATCTGCAGGATGTCCATGGCGTTCGCCTACTGAAACAGGAAAATGGCCTTGATCTGCTCGAACAGCCGGTCCAGCAGCCGGACCACCATGAACAGCACCACCACGAATCCGATCAGGGTGACCCAGTGGGCCATGTCTTCCTTGCCCATCTGCTTCAGCACGGTGTGAATCATCGCGATGATGATGCCGATTCCGGCGATCTGAAAGATGGCGTTGACGTCCACGTTCATGTTCCGGCACCCCTCGTTTCCTGTTCAGTACAAGATCACGGCGACCAGCGCGCCGCCCAGAAGGCCGAGGCTTTTCCACATTTTTTCGTATCTGCGCTGCTCTTCCGCGGCTTCCGGTTCCAGCGATTCCAGTTGTTTGACGGCCAGACGCAGGTGCCGGACCTGATCGTCCCGGTCCGTCGCGCCGAGGGTGTTGCCCAGCGAAAGCATGATTTCCTTCTCTGCGTTTTTCATGGCGGTCAGTTCCCAGACGCCCTCCAGCGCCGCCCGCCACGCGTCGGAGACGGCCATGCCGTCCCGCTCGAGGCGGACGGCCGCCGAGCGAAACAGCGAGGCAAGCGGTTCGGACGCCTGCCGGCCGATCCGCCCGAGCGCTTCGGGAAGCGGCGTCAGACCGTAGGCGATGTCCGTTTCGAGCTGGGAGAGCAGACGAACCAAACGGCGGATTTGGGCGGGGCGTTCGGCCAGGCGTCCGGCGTTCATCCAGCCGAGCAGGGTGCCGGCGGCGACGAGCAGCAGAGCGCCGGCGAATTTCAGCACGGCAGGCCGGCCTCCCGGCGCAGAGCGGACCGCTCCCGGGCCTCCGCGTCGGCCCGTTCCCGGACATCGGCGTCCGCGCGCCTTCGTCCGCCCGTCCCGGCGATGCCGCCGGCCGGCCGGCCGTCGCGCCGTTCCCCGTCGGCGCCGGTCCGGCCCGTCCCGACGCCGGCGGTCAGCAGCCGGCCCTGCTCATCGAGCACGTCGATCCGCTGCCCGCCTGCCGTCCGGCGCCCCAGCACCACGTACCGGTCGAACCGCCTTTCCCGCACCAGCTCGCCGAGCACCGGCCTGGCCGCGACGTCGGCGAAGCCTCCGCCGTGGGCGGAAGCGAGCACCCGCACGCCGGACAGCATCGCTTCCCGGATGCCCGCCGCATCTTCCGGCCGGCCGATTTCGTCGACGACCAGCACTTCCGGCGACATGGCGCGGATCATCATCATCATGCCCTCCGCCTTGGGACAGGCATCGAGCACGTCGGTGCGCGGGCCGACGTCGAAAGCGGGCACGCCGCCGACGCAGGCGGCCAGTTCGGAGCGCTCGTCGACGATGGAGACGCGCCGCCCTTCCCACCGGCCGCGGCCGGTTTCCGGCCCGTAGCTGAGCTGGCGGGCCAGATCGCGAAGCATCGTCGTCTTGCCGCAGCCGGGAGGCGAGACGATCAGCGCATGCCGCACCATGCCGGTAGCCGGATCGATCAGGTGCGGCAGGACCGGCGCGGCGGCGCCGGGAACTTCGCGGGCGATCCGCACGTTGAAGCAGGTGACGTCGCGGAGATGGCGGACGGCGCCCCGTTCCAGCACCGCCCGCCCGGCGATGCCGACCCGGTGGCCGCCTCGCACGGTGATGTAGCCGCGCCTCAGCTCCTCCTCCAGGGCGTACAGCGAATGGTTGCTGAGTCTGTCGAGCAGCCGGACGCAGTCGTCCCTGGTCGGGCGGTAGGCACCGGCGGGCGAGGCCGACAGTTCGCCCGAAGCGCTCACGAACCGGCTGCCCAGCGCCGTCACGATTTCGAGCGGCCGGCCCTCGCGGATGCGGATTTCTTCCAGCCCGCCGAGCACCTCGCCGGGCAGGCGGGCGAGGCCGGCGGCGATGGCGGCCGGCAGCAGGCCGAGAACCGATTCCGGCATCGCGCCACCCCCTCAAGTTGTCCGACCGTTTATCACATTCATATGCGCGGGACGGGCGGTTATGCCTTGCGCCCGTCATTTCTTGAGGATGCCGATGAACAGGCAGGTGACGCCGGCCATCACCCACAGGAATTTGCCCGGTGACAGCTTGTCCGCCAGCCCCGACAGGCCGATCGCCGTCGTCGACAGCAGGATGAGCGGGCCGACCAGCGCCAGCGAACTGTTGACCAAAAGCGCCCGCTCCACCGTGTTCAGTTTCAGCATGACAATCGCCGCGGCCATTTCGATCGATCCCGACAAAAGGCGCAGCGCCGCCATGCCGAGCACCGTCTTTTCGATCATGCGCGATCCCCTCCGCTTTCCCTCCGGTTTCCCCGGGATTTTCCCCGCCGGTACACTTTATGCAGGCCCGTCCGCTTTTAGGCATTCCGGTACCGTCCCGCCGCTGGGCGCATATACTGCCTCGAGACCAAAGGAAGCGAGGAGATACCCGATGGACACCACCGTCCGGACGGAATGGCCGCCGGCACTGTGCGATCCGACCGGCCGCCGGGAAGGCAAACCGCGGACGAGCGGCAAAACGATGGTCATCGACAAGGGCATCGGCCTGGGCGCATTCACGGATCTGCTGGAAACGGGAGCCCCGTACATCGATCTGATCAAAATCGGCTTCGGCACATCGCCGCTGTATCCCGCCGAGCTCCTGCGCAAAAAAATCGAACTGGCCAAATCCCGCGGCATCGTCATCTACCCGGGAGGCACGTTCCTGGAAGTGGCGGTGCGCCAGGGGGAAGTCGACGCCTTTTTTGAGATGGTGAACCTGGTCGGATTCAACGGCATCGAAGTGTCCGACGGCACGATCGACATGCCGCGGGACGTGCGCAACCGGCTGATCGCCCGCGGCCGGGAGCTGGGGCTGACCGTGGTGACGGAATTCGGCAAGAAGGCGGCGGGGTCGGACATCGACATCGGCCGGTTTCTGGCGTCCTTTTTCCAGGATCTCGAATACGGGGCGGAACTCGTCATTCTGGAAGGCCGGGAAAGCGGCAGGGGCGTGGGATTGTACGATGAACAGGGGAAGCTGAAGGACGCCGTCCTGGCGGAAATGCTGGAACGGCTCGACAGCGTGGAACGCATCATGTGGGAAGCGCCGCTGAAAAGCCAGCAAGTGCACCTCATCAAGGCGCTCGGTCCCGCGGTCAACCTGGGGAACATTCCGGGCGAGGACGTGCTTTCGCTGGAGTGTTTGCGCAGGGGGCTCCGGTCGGACACGATGGGGGCTTTGGTACCCGGCCGGGATGTCCGCTCCGTTCATGCCTGACCGGTCCGCGCGGGACATGCCTGGCCGGCTTCGGCCGGCATGCCCGACCGGCTGCGGGAGACGCCGGCTCCGGCCGTCTCCTTGTCCGTGCCGGTCGCGCATCCCGGCCGGGCGTCTCGTCCGGCTCCGCGCCGTCCGTTCTTTTCCGTCCGTTCTAAACCGGAAGGCTTGTCATATATATGGAATGATTCCATTCGGACGGGAGCTCGGACATGAACGGGGACGTGCTGCTGGTGGTCCTGATCGTGGTGGGGCTGATCGGCAGAAGTCACATCATCACGACGGCGGCCTGCATGCTGCTGATCGTCAAGCTGGTCCATCTGGAGCGCTGGCTGCCCGCCATCGAACGGCGCGGGCTGGAACTCGGCCTGCTGTTTTTGACGATGGGGGTGCTGGTGCCGTTCGCGTCGAACAAAATTTCGCATCGGGAAGTGCTGGCCGTCTTCACCACATGGCCCGGGGTGATGGCGCTCCTTGGCGGCGCGCTGGCCACGTTCATGAACGGCAAGGGACTGGAGCTGCTCAAAATCGAACCGCGTTTGATCGTCGGCCTGGTCATCGGCTCCATCCTGGGCATCCTGTTTCTTCGCGGCATTCCCGTCGGCCCTCTCATGGCCGCGGGCATTACGGCGATGCTGCTGAAGCTGTTTTCGCTGCTTTCCGGCAAGGGGTGAGCCATCAGGCCGCTTCGCCGGAAGGCGCTTCCGGGACGGGCTTCGTCGGACGGGAGGTCCGGCGGGCTCATTCCCTTCTTTCCAGCGCGGCCTCGTGCTCGTTCACGAACTCTTCGGGCGTCACCACTTTGCCGTACAGCGACTGGATCAGGCTGAGATGCGTTTCGGCCGCCCCCGGCTTCATCGCCACGTCGGCGTACAGGGTCAAATTGCTGGCGGATTGCAAATCCCGCAGGATGTCGACGTAGATTTGCGGCAGGTCCGCCCCGGCCGTGTCCACTTTCGTCGCCGGGATGATGCCGGCGTCGGCGACGGCGATCTCGCCCCATTTTTCCACGAAATAATGGACAAACGCCTTGGCCTGCTGCTTGACCGGGGAATCTTCCGCCACGAAAAGGCCGACGCCCGGACCGCCCACCCAGCTGTCGATGTCGCTGACGGTTTCATCCGCCAGGGGGAATTTGAAATAGCCGAGGTTGTCCTTGAAGTCCTGCGGCACCCGCGGGTCCATCACCAGGTTCGGCAGATCCCAGGTGCCCATCATGTACATGGCGGCCCGCCCGTTCACGAACGACGACCGGGCATCTTCGTTGGACATGCCGTTGAACCCGCGGCTGAAGGCGTTCATGTCGACCAGCTCCTGCACTTCGCGGGCGGCGGTCTTCATCGCGGGCACATTGAACCGGGCGGTGCGGTTGATGGCGTCCCGGACGGCGTTCGGGCCGGCGAACCGGTCGGCCAGGTACATGAACCAGAGCGACCCCGGCCATCTCTCGCGGTTGCCCAGGGCGACGGGCACGACGCCGGCTTCATGGAGCGCCGCCACCGTCCGCTTGAACGCCTCGTAGCTGTCCGGCACGTCAAGACCGTGCCCGGCAAAGATTTTTTTGTTGTAGAAGACCGGCACGATGTTGAATTCCAGCGGCAGCGCGTACAGGCGGCCGCCGATCACGTAGGCTTCCGTGGTGCCCGGCGCGAATTTGTCCCGCAGTCCGCCATCCATCAGGTCGTCCAGCACGGCGAACCGCTTGCCGACCACATACGGCTCGAGAAACCCGGCCGCCCACGTGACGCCCACGTCCGGCAGCCGGTTGGACGCCGACAGGATTTTCAGCCGCTCCTTGTACGATTCATTGTCCAGCACTTCCACTTTGACGGTGACCTCGGGATGCTGCCGCATGTAATCCTGCACGATCCGGCTGACGATGCGGTGCTGCTGCCTCGAGGTCGATTCCGGCCAATGATGAAGGAAATGGATGACCGCGTCTTCCGATGCCGGATCGGCGGGCTCCGGTTTGATTCCGCAGGACGCCGCCCCTACGGCGAGCGCCAGCATCAGGGCCGCCAATCCCCGCATGCGTCGCGCGGCCGACCGTCCGCCCGGCTTCATAGGCCAGATCCCCCTTGCGATCTTTCTGCCGATGTTGCGCCCATACTGCCGCATCACCGCTCCGACGCTTCCCGGGCGCGGTACTGTCCGGGGCTTGTGCCCGTCAAGTCCTTGAACTGCTTGATGAAATATTTGGCCGTCCGGTAGCCGACCCGCTCTGCGATTTCGCCGACGGGAAGGGAGGTGGAAAGCAATAGTTCCTTCGCTTTCTGCATCCGGACGCGGGTGACGTATTCGCTGAACGTGACGTTCATCTGCTCCTTGAACAGCACGCTGAGGTAGCTGGGGTTGACGGGAATGTGCCGCGCCACGTCCGCCAGACTGAACGGCTCGGCCAGATGTTCGTCGATGTACCGGACGGCCCGGTTGACCATTTCGTTGGCGGTTGCCCGCTGTTCGTCCAGCTCCAGCAGGACGGGGTCCACCATTTTCTCCATCCGCTTTGCGCGAAGGCGGTCTTCGCCGATTTCCAGCGCCCGTTCCACCGCTTCGATCAGTTTGGCCCTGCTGACCGGCTTCAGCAAATAATTCACCGCGCCGAGCCGGAGCGCCCGCTGGGCGTATTGAAATTCGGCGTATCCGGAAATCAGCAGGCTGACCGGCTGGTGCGGAAGGCAAAGCCGCTCCGCTTCTTCCAGCAGATCCAGCCCGCTCATTTCCGGCATGCGAATGTCGCTGATGATCAGATCGACCGGTTCCGTCTTGAGCACTTCCAGCGCCGCCACGCCGCTGTCGGCATCCAGCACCCGGTGGCGGCCGGCCGCCCACTCCTCCAGCATGCGCTTGAAGCCCGTCCGGCTCCTCGGCTCGTCGTCCACGACCAGGATCGTTTTGCCCCTCACAGGGATGCAGCCTCCTTCAGGTGCGGAATTTCCAGCATGAAACGGGTTCCGCGGCCGGCGCCGCTTTCCACGACGAGCCCGGCATTTCCCGGCAGCGCGGCGCCGTAATAGAGCAGAATGCGCCGGTGCACGTTGAGGATGCCGAGTCCGCTTCCCGCGCCGCCGTCATCCTGCCATGTCTTGCCCGATGCCATGCGTTCCCGCATCTTGTCGAGGACGTCCTCCGGAATGCCCGGTCCGTCGTCGCTGACGGTGATGCGAATGGCATCGCCCGCGGCCACGGCTTTGATCTCCACCTTGCCCGGTCCGAGCTTGTTGCCGACGCCGTGCAGGATGCAGTTTTCCACCAGCGGCTGAATGAGCAGGCGCGGAATGCGGGCGGACAGAAACGGCGCCGGAACGTCCACGGACCAGTGCAGCCGGTCGCCGAAGCGCATTTTCATGATTTGCAGGTACCGTTCGATATGTTCCAGCTCGTCCCCGAGGGTCACCCAGTCCCCCGTCTTGCGGTCTTTGTTGATGGTGTAGCGGAACAGTTCCGACAGGGCGACCACCTGCTCCGCCAGTTCGTCTTCCCCGTGCTCCTGCAGGGACCAGTACAGCGCGTCCAGCGTGTTGAACAGAAAATGGGGATTGATTTGCGATTGCAGCGCTTTCAGTTCGGTGCGGCTCTGCAACAGTTCCTTTTCATAGACGAGCTGGATCAGTTCGTTGATGTGCCCGATCATCTGGTTGTAGGTTTTGTTCAGTTCGGTGATTTCGATGGACGAATACGTCGCGGGGTTTGTTTTCAGGACGCCGAAACGGGAACTTTTCATCGTCCGGATCAGATTGAAGATCGGGCGCGTGATGTACGTGGAAAGCAGCAGGCTCAAAATGAGAAAAAGCACCGTGCCGATGGCCGCCGACACGACGATCGCCGTGCGGAGCACGGAGATGCCCTCCATGACGGCTTCCACCGGCGTCAGGATGATCATCGTCCAGTTCATTTCCGAGGCGTCCTCCCGGACGATGAGCATGTCCCGCCCGCCCAGCGTGACCGTCTGGTCCGCGCTGGCCATGAGCCGGTCGATCTCTTCCTGCGTGATGCCCGGATACGTGGACGTCACGAGCTCGCCGGCCTGGTTGATGAGCAGCGTATGGGATCCTTCCGGCATGGACGCGTGCAGTTCGTCGAGCACGAAATAATCCAGGTTCATGCGCAACAGCAGATAGCCGCCGCTCAGAAACCAGCGGTCCACGAGACTCATGCTGCGGATGGCGAGAATCGTGTCCGGGTAGTGCGGATCGATGCCGATCCAGATGAGCCGGCCCTTGGCTTCCCTGGCCTTTTCGATCCATTCCGGCTCCACCCGGTCGCTCAGGTTGGCGCCGTCCAGCGGATAGAGCAGCCGTTCGTACCCGCTGTAGATTTCCACCGAATGCACGCCGGAGATGTAGGCGTGGATCGAATTGACGGTCGCCGTCATTTCCTGGCGTTGGGCGAAGGTGGCGCGCGCCATGTTCATTTCTTCCAGCAGGACGGATTGCACGTGCGGATTCGTGATGATCTGCATGGTGAACAGATCGACCCGCTCGATGAGCGCTTCCAGCCGCCCGCTGGCCTGGATCGCCGTCTGCTTGAGCTGCTTTTCGGCGTGGTTTTTCAGGAGCGTGCCGACGGAATCGTACATGACGATGGCCACGACGAGCAAAATGACCAGCATGACGAGCAGAAAGCCGACCAGCATCTGGTTGCGAAGCGTGTTGTATTTCATCAACTTCGACATCATGCGGGCCGAACCTCCGTCCGTGAATACTCGCGCCGGATTCGCCATCGCAGGATCCACTCTGATTTTACCATGAATGCGGATGGTTGGGGACAAACTTCCGCGGCCGGCGAAAGAACGGCCATCGATCACGCCGCCCGGCCGGCACGCCGCACGCAATGGCCGCACAACAAAAAAACCGTCAGATCCAAACTGACGGTCATGCGTCCGAATTGCAGGCCTGTAGGCCAAATGGTCCGCCGCACGAAGCAGCCGCGTTATCGCCCGAAAGACCCGTCGTCCGCATCACGAAACCGGTCATGCGTCCGGCGCGTCAGCGCCGCACCGCCGGTCCGCCGACGAAGGCCTTCTCCGCCGTGTCGAGCCCGAAGGCGGTGTGCAGCGCCCGGATGATCTCGTTCAGCTTGACGTCGTCGATGACGCAGGACACCTTGATTTCGGACGTGCTCACCATTTTGATGTTGACGCCCTCCTGGGCGATGACGTCAAACATGCGCGCCGCGACGCCCGGGTTGGACACCATGCCGGCGCCGACGATGGACACCTTGACCAGTCCGGTTTCCGACGTGGCGTCGTCGTAGGGCACTTCGCCGCGGATGTCGCGAATCACCCGGATGGCCGTGTCGACATCCTGTTTGGCCACGGTGAACGAGAAATCCGCCTTGCCGTTCTGCACGCCGCTTTGCACGATGATGTCCACGTTCACGCCCTCGTCCGCCAGGGCGGTGAACACTTTGGCCAGGATGCCCGGCCGGTCCTCCACGCCCAGAATGCTGATGCGGGCCACGTTTTTGTCGGCGGCGATGCCGCTGACGACGATGCCTTGCTCCAACGACGTTTCCTCCTTGACCAGCGTCCCCTCGTTGCGGTTGAAGCTCGAGCGGACGACCAGTGTCACATTGTACTGTTTCGCGTATTCCACCGCGCGCGGATGCAGCACGGCCGCCCCCAGGTGGGCGAGCTCCAGCATTTCGTCATACGAAATTTCCTTCAGCTTGCGGGCATGCGGCACGATGCGCGGATCCGTCGAGTAGACGCCGTCAACGTCGGTATAAATCTCGCACAGATCGGCGCCGAGGGCGGCGGCCAGCGCCACGGCGGTCGTGTCCGAACCGCCCCGGCCCAGCGTCGTGACTTCGCCCGCTTCCGTGATGCCCTGAAAACCGGCGACGATGGGGATTTGGCCTTCCCCGAGCGCCGCCTGGATGCGCGCCGGCTCGATTCTCACGATGCGCGCCCGTCCGTGCGCCGGTTCGGTGAAGATGCCGGCCTGCCAGCCGGTGAAGGAGATCGCCTCTTCACCCAGCGCACAGATCGCCATCGCCAGAAGCGACATGGAAATCTGCTCGCCGTTGGCAAGGAGCATATCCATCTCGCGCGCAGGGGGCGAGCCGTTCAGTTCGCGGGACATGTCGATCAGATCGTCGGTGGTGTCGCCCATCGCCGAGACGACCACGACGCAGCGGCGGCCGCTTCGCTTCGCTTCGACGATGCGCTCGGCGACCCGCTTCATCCGCTCGACGCTGCCCACCGAACTTCCCCCGAATTTCATGACCACGAGTGACAAAGGTGACGCACTCCTCTCCGTAACCATTCGCCTTGAATTCGATGCCTGTGCGTCCCGTGCCGACAGGCGACGGCCGATGCCGGGGGCGGCGCTTCAGGCGCGGGAAATGTATTTGCCCTCGGTCGTGTCGATCAGGAGCACGTCGCCTTCGTTGATGAACAGCGGAACCTGCACCTTGTAGCCCGTTTCCAGCGTGACCCATTTGCTGGCGCCGGTGGCGGTGTTTCCCTTCACGCCGGGTTCGGCTTCCACCACTTTCAATTCCACGCTGTTCGGCAGCGTAACGCCAAGGATTTCGCCTTCATAGATCAGGACTTTTACATTCATATTCTCTTTCAGGAAATTGAGTTCCCACTTCAGCTGGTCGCTCGTCAGGGTGATCTGGTCGAACGTTTCATTGTCCATGAACGTGTGTTCATTGCCGCTGGCATACAGATATTGCATGTCGCGGTGTTCGAGATGGGCCCGTCCCACCGTTTCGCCGGCGCGGAACGTCTTTTCGACGATGTTCCCGTTGCGCAGGTTTCTCAGCTTGGAACGGACGAAGGCGGCGCCCTTGCCCGGCTTCACGTGCTGGAATTCGAGAACCGAAAAGATTTCGCCGTCCACTTCGATGGTCAGGCCGGTTTTGAAGTCGTTTACCGAAATCACTGGATTTCCCCCTCAAGGTTTACTAACCAATCACTATAAAATTTTTGGGGGCATGTGTCAACAATTCCGCCCCGTTTTCCGTGATCACGATGTCATCCTCGATGCGGACGCCGCCGAAACCGGGGATGTAGATGCCGGGTTCGACGGTGACGGTCATGCCCGGGACGAGCATCACTTCGCCGCCCATCGACAGACGCGGCTCCTCGTGGATCTCGAGCCCGATGCCGTGACCGGTGCCGTGGCCGAAATATTCGCCGTAGCCGTACTTTTCGATGACGCTGCGGGCGATCCGGTCCGCCTCCCGGCCCGTCATCCCCGGCCGGATGCCGTCCAGCGCCGCCTGCTGCGCTTCCAGCACGATCCCGTAAATCTCCCTGTGGCGGTCCGACGCCGGCCCGAGGACGACGGTTCTCGTAAGGTCCGAGCAGTATCCCTGATAGAACGCGCCGAAATCGAACGTGACCAATTCGCCCGGCCCGATCTTGCGGTCGCTCGCCGTGCCGTGGGGCATCGCCGACCGTTCCCCGGAAGCGACGATCGTGTCGAAGCTCGTGCCGGCGGCGCCTTCCCTGCGCATGAAAAATTCCAGTTCCAGGGCCGCCTCTTTCTCCGTCATGCCGGGTTTCAGCACGCCGAGCAGGTGCTCGAACGCCCGGTCCGCGATGGCGCACGCTTCCTTCAGGACGGCCAGTTCGCTTTCATCCTTCACCATGCGCACGGCTTCCACCAGCTTGCCGGCGGGCACGAGTTCGATGCCGGAAAGCGCTTCGGACATCTTGCGGAATCCGGCGACGGTCAGGTCGTGGTCTTCAAACGCGAGCTTCCGGATGCCGAGTTCCAGCGCCTTGTCCCGGATCGCCTCCTCCGGTTTCGGGCCGTGCTCCACGAACACAAAATCCGGCGCCTGCATCGGCGCCTGGGTGCGGTAGCGGAAATCGCTGAACAGCACGGCCGCTTCGCGCGTGATCAACAAATAGCCGGACGTGCCCGTAAATCCGCTCAAATAGCGGCGGTTGACGGCACCGGTCACCAGAAGCCCGTCGATTTTACGTTCCGCCAGCTTCTCGCGAAGCCGGCGCAACCGTTCACGAATCACCATGTTCATTCGCTCCTTGTCTGCCGGATCACGTTCACCAGGGCCATCAGCCCCAGTTCGTAGCCGTACGGCCCGAATCCGGCGATCTGTCCTGCCGCCGCCGGCGCGATGACCGACGTGTGGCGGAACGGCTCCCTTTTGTGGATGTTGGACAGATGCACTTCCACCGCCGGCAGCGCCACCGCCTGGATCGCGTCGCGGATCGCGTAGCTGTAATGGGTGAACGCGCCCGGATTGATCAGAATGCCGTCTTCCTTGCCGAGCGCCGCATGAATCCGGTCGATGATCGCGCCCTCATGGTTCGACTGGAAAAAGGACAGCTCCGCTCCGAGACCGGCCGCCGCTTCCCGCAGCCGGGCTTCGATTTCCGGCAGGGACGTGCGGCCGTACACGCCGGGTTCGCGGACGCCCAGCAGATTCAAATTCGGACCGTTGATGACCGCAATCCTGATCACGGGACACCTCCGCCAGACGGGCCGGATACGGCTCGTTTTCTTGCCCTTTTCGTGCATCAACGCATCCATTTTACCACAGGGGACAACGCTTGAGAATGTCGGGTTTGGCCGGCCGCCGCCCCGCCCGCCGGTTTCGGCGCGACGTTTCGGCCGCGGCGGCTTCAGCCGGGGCCCGGTTCCCGCTGCCGTTCGTCGGTGAATTCCATCGCGATCGAGTAGCCGATGAACACGCCCCAGAGCAGGAAGCGGCAAAGTTCCGACACGAGGCTGTGCACGGAAAGACCGCGCCAGGACGGCAGCCCGGCGGCGGGCCCGATCATGAAAAAAAGAACCGCATACCACGCCGCTCCGTACGCCAGGCCCGGCCACGGCCCCTTCGCCCTGCGCAGCACCGCCGCATACACGAGCGACGCCAGGATGGACAGGATGATGTAGCCTGCAAGACCGGCCAGCGTCCCCTGCCAGGCCGCTTCGGTTTTTTGGTCCAGCCACGGGCCGGCCCAGGCCGACGCCTTCACTTCCGTGAAGCCGAAAAATTGGGCGGCGCATCCCGCCAGTCCCCAGATGAGCCCCGCAAAGAAACCGATCTGGAGCGCAAACGCCCACGGACGGGTCACCCTTCGTTACCTCCCCTCGTTTAGGCGGATCGGCCGGTTTTCGCTGACGGTAGTATTTGCCGGAACTTCCCTTTGCATGAAAAAAGGCGGCCGCGCCCCCGGCGATGGTCACGGCCGCCGATTTTCTGTAAAATGATGATCAAAACCTCCAGAAGGGAGCCCGGGTTCCGTGCGCACGAACGACAAGCGGTTCTTCGCCGTCATCCTGATCCTGGCCGGCGCCGGCGTCGCCCACAGCCTCATGAGCCGCCCGGCGGCCGTTCTCATCCCGGTCCTTGTGCTCGGCACCGTCTTTCTTCTTTACAAATATCCGCCCGGCCGGTGGCGCCGCCGGGGCGTTCGCCGCGACGGTCCCGGCCGTCCCCCCGGGTCCCGGCCGCGGAACCGGCGGGGGGCCGCCGGCCGTGTGAAGCTCCGCGTCATTCCCGGCAGGAAAAAAGACGATCCGCCCCGCCATTGATGCGCCGGCCGCCCGGGATGGCGGACTATCAGGCGATCGTCTTCGGCACCGGCCGCCGGCCGGCGACGAACAGGTCGTAGCTTTTCTGATAGCCGACAAGGCTCCATCGTTCGAAAAACCGCCTGCCCGCCTCGTAGCCGGACTGATACAGCCGCAGGGCCGTCTCGCGCGGCAGGTCGAACTGGGTCGTCCGCACCCCCAGCGTCGGAATTTTGACCGTCCGGAACCGGTTCGTTTGCTCGATGTACCGTTCGTCGTGGGCTTCCAGCATCGTGGAGACGAGGGCATGCAGCATCGACAGCGGGCCGGTGATGCGTCTCGGCGTCGGATCGTTCTTCCCGACGAGCTGGAACCCGATGACCGGCACCCGCTTGGCCGGCATCCCGTCCCGCGGCGGGACGTCGTTCTCGCGGTCGAACAGCCAGAGCGGAAAATTGCTCAGAAGCCCGCCGTCCACCACCACGTTTCGCCGCTCGCCGAGGACGGCCGGTTCGAAGAAATACGGAATCCCCGCGCTCATGCGCACGGCCTTCGCCACCGGGAACGAGGCCGCCTCCACGCCGTATTTCGGCAAATCGTCGGGCAAAACGATCATGCGGCCATCGGTGATGTCGGACGCCACCACCCGGAGCCGGCCTTCCGGCAGATCGGCGAAGACTCGCACCCCCTTGGCGGCCAGCAGCCCGCCGATCCAGTCCTCCAGCGGCCTGGCGGAAAACAGCCCCTTCCTGAACAGAAAACGCAAGAGCGGCACGAGGCTTCTTGCGCCGCCCCGTCCGACGGCGCCGTCGACAAGCCGCGGAAACGGCACCTCTTCGATGATGTCCCGCAGCTCCTCCCCCCGGTAGCCGGCGGCGATCAGGGAAGCGACGATGGCGCCGGACGATGTGCCGGCCACCCGTTCGAAGGACGCCCCGGACTCTTCCGCGGCCCTGACGGCCCCCGCAAGCGCGATGCCTTTGACGCCGCCTCCCTCGAACACCGCATGGATCCGCATCCTTGCACCGCCTCCTTCTCCCGTGCGTTTCCCGCCCGTCATTCGCTCCCGCAACATCCTATGCGACCGCGGGGTTGACCCATGACCGGTCCGCGAAACCGGCGCCGCGTCTTTTTTGCCGGAACGGACGGGCAGAAAACGGACAGGCGACAACCGCCGGAAAAACAAAAAAACGGGCGCCAAACGGCGCCCGGACGTTCGGTCCGCTCCTTCAGTCCGACTCCAGTTCCCCGCGGATGCGGGCCAGCTCTTCGACCCGCGCGGGATCCCGCTTGAAATATTCCACCAGCGCCTCGATGCAGGTGATGGAATCCCAGCTCAGATGATGTTCGATGCCTTCCACGTCCCGGTAGATGTTTTCCTGCTTGACGCCGATCAGGGACAGAAACTGTTCCAGCAGATGATGCCGGTCGGCCAGCCGCTTGCCGATTCTCTTGCCCTTGTTCGTCATGACCAGGCCGCGGTACTTCTCGTAGATCAGGTAATTGTCCCTGTCCAGCTTCTGGATCATTTTCGTGACGGAAGACGGGTGCACGTCCAGCCCTTCCGCGATGTCGGACACCCGGGCATAACCTTTCTCGTTGATCAGCATATAGATCCGCTCCAGGTAGTCTTCCATGCTCGGGGTCGCCACGGCCCATCCTCCTTTGCCCCGCCGGCGCTGCCCGCCCGCTGCGGCCGGCCGGCGCCGGACGAAAAACTCGTCTTTCTATGATACACAAAGGCGATCAAAAGCTCAACCATGCCGGCGTGATCGCGTTCAGCCAGGCGGACAGCTTCATGAATTGCCCGGTATACAGCAGGATGCCCATCGCCACCATCAGCGATCCGCCGATTTTCATTACCCGTTCCGAATACTTGAGCAGCCACTTGACCGATCCGAGGAAAAAGGCCAGGGCGACAAACGGCACCGCAAATCCGAGGCAGTAGGCCGTCATGTAGGCAAACCAGGAGCCGGGATCGATGAGCGCCAGATTGAGGATGAAGGTCAGAATCGGGCCGACGCAGGGCGTCCATCCCGCGGCAAACCCGACGCCGACGGCGAACGTGCCGATGTGGCCGACCGGTTTCCAGCGCAGGTTCAGCCGCCGCTCCTTCATCAGGAACCGCGGGCGGAACACGCCGAGCAAAAACAGCCCGATGGCCACGATCAGCACGGCGGACAGCCTGGAGATGAGCGTCTGGTACTGCTTGAAAAAGTCGCCGAAGGCGCCCGCCCCGAATCCGAGCGTATAAAACACGACGGAAAGCCCGGCGACGAACGCGACGGCGTGGGAAAGCGTCCTGAGTCGCAGGCTGCGGGTGCCCATGTCCTTCAGTTCGCGGACCCCGACGCCCGTGATGTAGGACAAATACGACGGATAAAGCGGCAGGCAGCAGGGAGACACGAAGGACGCCAGGCCGGCCAGAAACGCGATTCCCACATTGATTTCGTTCATGACATGTGCACCTCCACAAGGCGCCGGCCGGAAGGAGCCGGGCCGTCCTTCGGCTTTCCGTGCCCCGGGACGCCGGGCTTTTTGGCCCGCGGAGGGGAACGGCGGCCGCCGGAAGCGACCATCCGGCGCCAATCCGCAAGCGGCGGGCCGTTCAGCGGACGGCGAATCGTTCAGCGGTTGGCCAGAAAGTTCAGCGGTTGGCCAGAAACCGGCCGTGCAGCTTTTTTGCCAGCAGGGTCGCCATGAGCATGACGATCAGCGTCAGCACCACGGTGCCGCCCGGCGCCAGGTTCCAGAAGCCGGACAGCACGAGTCCGGTCAGAACGCCGCCTTCCGAATACAGGACGGCGACGGCCATCGTCCGGCGAAAGCCGCGGCCGACCGAAAGGCTGGCGGCGACGGGAATCGTCATGAGGGCGGAGACGAGCAGGGCGCCGACGATTTTGATCGCCACGCTGACCACCAGCGCCGCCATGACCGACAGCGCCACGTTCAGGGCGCGGGTCGGCAGGCCGGCGACGCGCGCCGCATCTTCGTCAAGGGTGAGCAGAAACAGCTCCTTGCGGAACAAGGCCACGAACAGCAGCACCGCCAGCGTCACGCCGGCCACCAGCCACAGGTCCCGGCGGCTCAGCGTCAGAATGCTGCCGAACAGATATTCATTCACGTTCATGTTGAAGCCCCGGCCGAGGGTGAACAGCACCGACGCCAGCGCCATGCCGCCGGCCGTCATGACGGCGATGGACAGTTCCGCGTAGGAACGGAACTGCCGGCGCAGCACCTCGATGGCCAGCGCCGCCAGCACGGCGAAGGCGAGACCGAAGCCGAGCGGGTACAAACCGGCCAGAAAGCCGAGGGCCACGCCCGCCACCGACGTGTGCGCCAGCGTGTCGCCGAGCAGGGACAGGCGGCGCAGCACGATGAATTGGCCGACAAGGGGCGCCATCAGGCCGATCAGCAAACCGCCCAGAAGCGCCCGCTGAAAAATGTCCAAATAAAAGATGTCCACGTTCCGCTTCTCCTTCAGGCGGGATTGCCGGCCGGCCGCGCGGTGTGGGACCAGTCCGCTTCCGCGCAGTCGTCCGCCTCGTGGGTATGGCGGACGTAAAACTTGAGCCTGCCGCTCTCATGGACGGGCGCATCCCCCAGGTAGGCGCGCACGAGCTCCGCGTCATGGGTCACCATCACGAAGGTGATGCGGTGTTTTTCGTGCAGGTGGCGCACCATGTGGAAAAACGCCTCCTGGGAATCCGCGTCGATGCCCGTCGTCGGTTCGTCCAGAATGAGCAGGTCCGGCCGGGACACCATGGAGCGGGCCAGCAGCACCCGCTGCTGCTGGCCGCCGGACAGCTCGCCGATCCGCCGGCCGGCCAGGTCGGCGATGCCGAACGCTTCCAGCGCGTCGAGGCATTTCTTCCGGTCTTCGGCGCCGAGCCGGCGGAACATCGTCCGCCGGCCGAACAGGCCGGATTCCACCACTTCGCGCACCGTGGCCGGAAACAGGGGATTGAGCGCGCTCCGCTGCGGCACGTAGCCGATGCGGTGCCAGTCGCGGAAATCCCGGACCGGTTGGCCGAACAGCCGGATGTCGCCGGAAGTCGGCCGCAGGAGGCCGGCCATCATTTTGAGCAGCGTCGTCTTCCCCGCACCGTTCGGGCCGGTCAGCCCGACGAAATCCCGTTCCAGCACGCGGAAATCCAGCCGGTCGATCACCCGCGTCTCCCCGTAGGAGAAAGACACGCGTTCCAGCGACACGACCGCGTCGTGGCAGTCCATCGCCCAACCTCCTCGCACCCTTATTCTAAAGCAACGGCAAGCGTTGTCAAATTCCGTTCCATGACGGAAAAATAATCTTCCCCGGCTTCCAGCTGTTCCTCCGTCAACCCTTCCAGCGGATTGAGCACCAGCGTTTCGATGCCGAGGGATTCGGCCAGCGTTTCGGCCACCCTGGGCGACACCAGCTCCTCGAACAGCAGGTAGCGGATGCCGAGCCGCCCGGCCTCCTCCCGGACTTCCCGCAGCCAGCCGGCCGTCGGTTCCGCATCGGGGGAAAGGCCCATCACGCCGATCTGGGTCAGCCCGTAGTCGCGGGCCAGGTACCCGAAGGAAGCGTGGGAGACGATGAACGTCTTTTTCGCCGCGTTGTCCGCCATCTGCCGGGCTTTGGCGTCCAGTTCCGCCAGCCGCCCGGCCAGCAGGCCGTGATTGCGCTCGTAGATTTCCCGGTGGTCGGGATCCGCCTCGACGAACGCCCGTCTGATGTTGTCCGCCAGCACGAGCGCCTGTTTCGGACTCAGCCACACGTGGGGGTCCGTGACGGGAAAATCGCGGCCGGCATCCCGGCCGTGCCCGTCGCCACGGCCGTCGGTGTTTCCGGATTCGCCCCGATCCGGATCATGCCCGTTTCCCGGACCGTGGCCGTGCCCGGGCCCGCCCCCGCCGTCATGCCGGTGCGCATCGCCGCCGGACAGGCGGATCAAATCCGCGCCCCGCGACGCTTCCACCGTTTTCGGCGCGTCCCCCGGATCCAGCGCATCGAGAAACTCGTCCACCCAGCCTTCGTATCCGGCGCCGAGATACACAAACAGATCCGCTTCGGAAATGCGCCGCACGTCCTGCAATCTGGGCGACCAGTCGTGGGAATCGACGCCCGCCGGCACCAGATTCGTCACGTCCGCGCGGTCCCCGCCGATTTTGGAGGCAAAATCGTACAGCGGGTAGAAACTGGTCACCACCTTCAGCTTCTTCTCCGCGCCGCCTTCGCCCGCGGGATGCGCCGGCGAACGGGCGCCGGCGCATCCCGCCGCAAACAGCGCCGCGGCCGCCAGCAAAACGAGGACGCGCGAAAACCGCGCGCGCCTTTTTGCCGCATGGCCCGTTATCACCGGTTTCTCTCCCCTTTTTCCGCTACGTTAATCGTAATCATTACTATTTACACGGGCATCATATCATTCCGGCCAAAAAAGTGTCAATCATCTTTCGGCAAAAAAATGCACCGGCCCGTCAAAGGACCGGTGCGGCGTCCGCTGCGCGGCCCGGCGCACGGATGCCCGGCGCGGGGAGCGGTCCGGACGGCGCGAAAGGGCCCCCTCAGTTCACGACCGCCCCGTTCGGCATGTCGCCGTCCACCGTGACCACTTTCACGCGGTCGCCCTCCGAGGCGGCGAGAATCATCCCCTGCGACCATTCGCCCCGCAGTTTGGCCGGTTTCAGGTTGGCCACGAGGACGACCTTCTTGCCGATCAGATCCTCCGGCGCATAATGTTGGGCGATGCCCGAAATCACCTGGCGCCGTTCGCGGCCGAGATCGAGCTGCAGCTTCAGGAGCCGGTCGGCGCCCTTCACCTTCTCGCAGGCGATCACTTCCGCCACCCTCAACTCGACCTTCGCGAAATCGTCGTAGGCGATTTCCCCGCTTCCGTCACCGTCCCCGCTTTCCGCCCGCGGCGCCGGTTTGCCGGCCGGTTCGCCGGATTTGCCGCCCGACGGGGTTTCCGTCCGGCCGCTTTCCCGTTCGGCCTGTCCTGCCGCCGGCGGCCGGCCGGCGCCGGACGGGCTCTCCGCCTGCCCGGCCGCCGGCGCGGCAGCCGTCCCCCGCATGGTCGCCAGAATGTGGGCCACTTCTTTCTCCACGTCAAGCCGCGGGAAGAGCGGCGCCCCCTTCTCCACGCGGAGCCCGGCCGGAATCCGCCCGAAGCGGGACAGCGATTCCCAGCCGGCCAGCGCGTCCCCGTTCGGCGCCTTGTCGATGCCGAGCTGCTGCCGGATGAGGACCGGCGACCGGGTCATGAACGGCTGGATCATCACCGACACGAAGCGCAGCGATTCCGCCAGATGGGCCATCACCGACGCGAGTTCCGCCTTGCGGCTTTCGTCCTTCGCCAGCACCCACGGCTGGGTTTCGTCGATGTATTTGTTCGAGCGGCGGATCAGCTGCCAGATGGCGGTGAGGGCGACGGAGAAGGCCATCTCGTCCATCGCCGCCTCGACGTCCGCCACCGTCTTCAGCGCCGTCCGCTGCAAATCTTCGTCGAAGGGCGTGACCGCGCCGGTGACGACGGGCACTTCGCCGCCGAAATATTTCTCGATCATGGCCACCGTGCGGTTGAGCAGATTGCCGAGGTCGTTGGCGAGGTCAAAGTTGATCCGCTCGATGAACCCTTCCGGCGTGAACGTGCCGTCCGAACCGAAAGGCACTTCCCGGAGCAGGAAATAGCGCAGCGCGTCCAGCCCGTAGCGGTCGATGAGCGCCACCGGGTCCACCACGTTCCCCTTGGACTTGGACATTTTGCCTTCCTTCGTGATGAACCAGCCGTGGCCGAACACCTGCTTCGGCAGCGGCAGGCCGAGGGCCATCAGCATGATCGGCCAGTAGATCGTGTGGAAGCGGACGATTTCCTTGCCGACCAGATGCACGTCCGCCGGCCAGTACCGGTGGAAACGGGACGGGTCATCCCCCTCGTAGCCGAGGGCGGTGATGTAGTTGGTCAGCGCGTCGATCCAGACGTAGATGACGTGCTCCTCGTCGCCGGGAACGGGAATGCCCCACTTGAACGTCGACCGGGAAACGGCCAGGTCCGTCAGCCCCGGCTTGAGGAAGTTTTCGATCATCTCGTTCCGGCGCGACTCCGGCCGGATGAACTCGGGATGTTCCTCGTAGTACTTCAGCAGCCGGTCGGCGTATTTGCTCATGCGGAAATAGTAGCTTTTTTCCTTCAGCCACTCCACCGGGCGCCCGCAGTCGGGGCAGTTGCCGTCCACCAGCTGGCGCTCGAGGAAGAACGATTCGCAAGGCGTGCAGTACCAGCCTTCATATTCGCCGAGATAGATGTCGCCCTGCTCCACGAACTTGGCGAAAATGCGCTGCACCGCTTTCTTGTGGCGCTCCTCCGTCGTGCGGATGAAATCGTCGTAGCTGATCTCCAGCTTTTTCCACAGCGCCTGGATGCCCTCCACGATGCGGTCCACGTATGCCTTGGGCGTAACGCCGTTTTCCAGCGCCTTCCGCTCGATTTTTTGCCCGTGTTCGTCCGTTCCCGTCAGGAACATCACATCGTAGCCGCGCAGCCGCTTGTAGCGGGCCATGGCGTCCGCCGCCACCGTGCAGTAAGCGTGGCCGATGTGCAGTTTGTCGCTCGGATAGTAGATCGGGGTCGTGATGTAAAAGGTTTTTCGCTGATCCGGCATTGTCCGACGCCTCCTCCGTGCGTTTTCCCTGGCCCGCCATCCGGCCGGATGGCGGAGATTCGCATTTTCGGAATGGTGAAGCAAAAAAAAGCTTTCATCCCATGGGACGAAAGCTTTCCGCTCACGTGGTACCACCCATTTTCCCGGCCCGCGCGCACGATTTCGCGCGCTTTCCGCCCTTCCGGAAAGCGTGCGGTCCGCGCCGTGCCGGCTCGTTTCGCCGTGCAGGCTGCCCGTTAACGGCGGGCCTTCCGTCGCTTCCTTGCCGGCTCCCCGGGCGGTTTCCGGGCGGGTCCGGTTCGGAAGCGAAGGCTCCCGGACCATCTTCCGCGGCTTTCCCGATACCGGTTTTCAGCTCCCCCGGCTCTCTGTCATCGTTCCGGCCGCGTACTCATCCGTTCATTGCCGTCACGCCGTTTTTCTTTGTCCTCCCATTATTCCCACTATAGCGAAGCGCCATTCGGGCTGTCAAGCCGGGCGGGACGGAGCGACCGGCCCGGCGTTTTTGGACCGTTACGCTTCTTTGCCGCCACGCCCCGCTTCCCCGCGTTTTCGCGGCACGGCCGGCGGCACCGGGTCAAAGCCGCCCGGATGGAAGGGGTGGCATTTCACGATGCGTTTGACCGCCAGCACCGACCCGCGGAGGGCGCCATGTTTTTCCAGCGCCTCCAGGGCATAGGCCGAACAGGTCGGATAAAACCGGCAGGTGGGCGGTTTCAGCGGCGAGACGAATTTTCGGTAAAACAGGACGAGGGCTTTCAGCACGTGCTTCACGGCCGCTTCCCGCCCCGGACGGCCGCCTGGCCGGCGGCTTGCCCGGCATCCCCGGTTTCCCCGCCGGGCAAGCCGCCGGCTTCTCCCCGGCAATCCCCGCAATAGCCGAACACTTCAAACTTGTGCCGCACGACGCGGAACGATTCCGGCAGATCCTTCAGTTCGGGCATCGGGCAATAGCGGATCGGCATCGTCCGTTCGCAGGACAGGCAGATGAGGTGGTGATGATGCTCATCCCCGCCGCAGTGCGCTTTGAACCGGACGCCGTCCTCGAACAGGATCTGCTCGATGACCCCGAGCTCCTGCATCACCCGCAGATTGCGGTACACCGTGTCGAAACTGAGCCCGGGGTATTGCTGTTCCATTTCTTCATAAATTTCCTTCGGCGTCAAATAGCCGTCCGCTTCGGCGAACAGCCGGGCGAGGCTTCTCCGCTGCCCGGTGATGCGCAGTCCCCGCTCGGCCATCGTCCGCAAAATCGCTGCCTCGTCCATCGTTTGCTTCCTCCCGGAGCCGGCGTCAGGTCAAGTTCCATTATACCCCTCGCACGGGAATCTTGGAACCATCGCCGGCACGAGGCCGCCGGACCATATGGCCTGCGGGTGCCCGGTCGCCCGTCCATCGCCCGCAGCAAAAGGCCGGGCCCCCGCAAACGGGCGCCCGGCAGGGCCGGACCCATGGTCAGCCAATCGGTCCTGGAGGCTTGAAGGTCCGGGTAATGGCGTTCGACATGAACGGCATGCCCCGCATCCGCGGACACCCAGAGCAGTACGGGGCCGTCTTCGGACAATGCGCCCGCATACAGATCAAAGCCGGTCCATGCCACGCCGTCCGGTGCCAGGCCGAGCATAAGCACCATCGCCAGCAAGATGCCGGCCATTTTTTTCGTTTTTGCACGCATTCGCCGATGCCACTCCATCTCTCCAGACTCGGTTTCACCATTTTGCAATATTCAACATCCTTTTTTTAACACCTGCTCCGGTTCACGGCGGCGGATGTTCTTCAAAAAAAGGATTGAGCCGGTCTTGCGATCCCGGCTCAATCCGTTCGCGTTTTCCGGTGCGGTCCATCCGGCGGCATCAGCGGAATCCGTATTGCGACGGCTGCGTGGAATCGGACCGCAGGGATTGGTCATGGCCCGGCTGATGGCCGCGGTAATGGGGCAAGAAGGATGACCCCGGCTGGACGTTTTGCTGCTGGTATTGCGAAACGCCGATGTTCGAGGGATTCGCCGAGTCCGACCGCAAATACTGGTCATGGCCCGGCTGATGGCCCTGATAATGGGGCATGAAGTAAGAGTCTTGCTGCCCTTGCGTGTTTTGCGGCTGGAACTGCGAAAACCCGGCGCTTGACGGATTTGCCGAATCGGACCGCAAGGATTGGTCATGCCCCGGCTGGTTGCCGCGGTAGTTCGGCAACTGGTAAGAGGCGGTGTTCGCCGGGAAACCGGCCACGCCCTGGTTCTGGAAACCGGGAGCCGGCCGCTGGTAGTAGGATTGCACGAAGCCGACGGGTTGGTAAGCCGGCTTGTAGCCCTGATATTGCGATTGGACGCCCGTCTGATGCGGTTGCTGTTGGTGCAACTTCACTGCCTCCTTCGGTCGGGAATGTCTGGTGCAAAACCGTTTGTAGTATTCCTGACTCCGCCGGGAATTATCAGGCGGACGGATGGCAGATGTTGCATCGGCCGATGCGGGCGATACACAAAGAACCGGGGCCTGCCGCCTACCGGGAAGCCGGCCGGTTCGGGCGCAGGATGGCGTCCTCCACCTTGATGCAGCGGTCCATGATCACGACAAGCCCGGCTTCGCCGGCGATGGCGGCCGCTTCCTCGTTCACGATGCCCTGCTGCAGCCACAGCACCCGGGCGCCGATTTCCGCCGCTTCCCTGGCGATCGGCGGCGTTTCCTCGCTCCGCCGGAACACGTTGACGATGTCCACCGGTTCCGGAATGTCCTTCAGCGACGGGTAGCACGTCTCGCCCAGAATCGTCCCCCTGACGTTGGGATTGACCGGGATGATCCGGTATCCCCGTTTCTGCATGGCCGCCGCCACCATGTGGCTCGTCCGCTCCGGCTTGTCCGACAGGCCGACGACGGCGATGTTGCCCGCCTCCTCCAGGATGCGTTTGATCGTTTCCCGCGGCGGATTTTCGAATGCCATCATGGCGTCCCCCTTCCGTCATGCGCCGATTTGCGCTTTGCTGCGTTTTGAAAGCTGCCGAAAACAGCCGAAACGGGCCCGCGCATGGCGGGCCCGGCGGAAACTCCGGCAAGGGCCGTCACGTTCCGTCCAGCACGTCGATTTCCGCGCCGAGGGCGCGCAGATGATCGAAAAACTGCGGATACGATTTGGCCACGTGATGCGCGTCCCGGATGACGAGACCGCGCGCCGAGCGAAGGCCGACGACGGAAAGGGCCATGATGACCCGGTGGTCGAAGTGGGCGTCGATTTCCACGCCGCCGGGCACCCCTTCCGGCTTGCCGTGCACGATGATTTCGCTCCGCCGCTCCTCCACGTCGGCGCCGGCTTTGCGCAGTTCCGCGACGAAATCCGTGATCCGGTCGCATTCCTTGTAGCGGAGATTTTCCACGTTGTAAAAGCGCGACGTGCCTTCCGCGAACACCGCCGCCGCCACCATGGCCAGCACCGCGTCGGTGAACCGGTCGCCGTCGAATTCCACCGCTCTCAGCCGGCCGTTCCCCTTGACGTGCACCGTGCCGCCGGCATGGACGAGGGACACGCCCATCGCCTTCAGCACGTCGACGGCGGCCCGTTCGCCCTGCCGGCTGTCTTCCGGCAGGCGGTGCACTTTCACGTCGGATTCGGTGACCGCCGCCGCCGCCAGGATGGCCGCGGAACCGGGATAGTCGCCCTGGACGACGTAGCGCTTCGCCTCATAGCGCTGCCGGCCCGGCACGCGGTAATGCATCATGTCGGCGGAAGCGTCCACCCGGATGCCGGCCTGCTCCAGCACTTCCAGCGTCTGCCCGACGGCAACCTTCGACTTCAGGTCGTTCACGACTTCGATTTCGCTGTCTTCCTCAAGCAGCGGCGTCAGAAACAGCAGGGAACTCAAATATTGGGAGCTGACGCTGCCCGACACCCGGATGCGGCCGCCCCGCGGCGCGCCGCCGTGGATCGTGATCGGCAGCC